>Ga0114999_10000704_pt1 | contig 49036 bp, 47 predicted proteins | sample ArcticOcean_MG_C_3_FD_89820 | JGI IMG/M metagenome (GOLD analysis project Ga0114999, IMG submission 89820) | Marine microbial communities from western Arctic Ocean - ArcticOcean_MG_CB8_126 | ecosystem: Environmental > Aquatic > Marine > Oceanic | place: Arctic Ocean: Canada Basin | collected...
ACTCGATGTCCCGAGGATTGATAAGCCTCTGAACCGATTGGTATCCGGCAATAATGGCACTGGTCAGGATGACCAGAACAATAACCACACCTGCCAGGTCTTCAGCCCTACCGAACCCATAGGTGAACCGCTTGCTGGCAGGCCGACGAACAAGCAGAAATGCTATCCACAGCGGCACCGCTGTAAAGGCATCGCCCACGTTGTGGATGGTGTCCGCCAAAAGCGCAACGCTCCCGGACAGCACTACGACCACCAACTGCAATATTGCAGTGACAGCAAGACCGATAAATGACCATTTTATGGCCCAGATGCCTCGACTCGTCGTGGCAATGGTCGGGTCTACTACTCCGTGGGTGTGTCCATGCCCGTGGTCGTGTGAAGCCTCGTCATGGTCATGTCCGTGTGAAGCCATACAGTTCCCTTCCCTAATAATCGGCCGTATTGCCAGTAGTAACCGCAGGCCTGCGTCCTGCCTAGGCCTTTGTTGTCTCGATAACGCCCTTCATGGCTAGATAGTAGCCATAGATGCCGTATCCATAGACAGAACGCTTACACGCCGGAAGCACCACAGAAGCACTGCCGCGGGCTGTTGGGTTGGTTATATGCACTTCGATGCTAGGAACGCTCACCTGGCGCATGGCCGCCACCAAGACCGTCGCGTCCCGTGTGTACCCCGCAGGATTGATGATGATGGCGTCAGTTCCGTCCTCATGGGCCTCGTAGATGGCGTTGACTACCTCGCCCTCAATGTTTGATTGGAAGCACTTCACTTCCACTCCTAACTCTTTGGCGTACCCTTGGATTTTCACGTCGTACTCCGGCAGCGTCATCGGGCCAAAGGTCTCCACATCAACCTTCCCTCGCATATTCATGCCAGCCCCGTGAATCACTAAAAACTTTGCCATGTGTTGACTCCCCTCTCTCCTGTTTTGTCATGAATCGTACACCCTCCTCCATTTGGGAAGGGCCGCTCAATGCAATGCTAATCCTTTGGGGCCTCCGGCTGTTTACCCTTCAGGTTCTCCAGCGTCCAGCCACCAGGAGGAACAATGCCCTCTGCGTCCAATCGTTTGGCGATGGTGTAGTAGATGCCTCCAGCCTCGTATATCTGCTCCACCACTGATGGGTACTTCGGCAGGTCTAGCTCACCTCCATTGGTGAGGTTGCGCACTTTCCCTGCTGTGTAATCGATTTCTATCTGGTCGCCATCATCGAAGAGTTCGGTGATACCAACCACAGCAAAGAGCGGGAGTCCCTGGGCCACACAGTTGCGACGATACAGTCGAGAGGCCGATTCAACAACTGCGGCGGCTATGCCACAGGCCATGACTGCCTCTACCCCTATGGATCTGCTGGAACCCAACCCGAAGTTGGTGCCTGCAACAATTATGTCACCTTCCTGCACCTGCTCGTTGAACTCCGGTCTTGTGGCACGCATGCAGTTGGCCTTCAAGTTCTCCTTGGGGTCGTCAGACACCTTGACCCCATCCCCTGCCAGTTGGCCTGTATCAATGGAATCACCGAACTTCCACACCCTGCCCTGCATAAGACGCTGCAAATCAGCCACCCAGCACCTCCCGTGGGTCGGTGATACGACCCGCAATTGCCGATGCTGCTACGGTGGCGGGGCCCGCCAGGTACATCTGTGCATCGCCCGATTCGGAGCCGCCGAACCGGCCGTGGGAGTTCCGGGGCACCGCCGCAATGCCAACCTGATTGTTCAGCAGAATGGAGCCGCAGATGCCGCAGCCCGGGGTCATCACCTGGACACCAGCCTCTATCAGAGTGCTGATGACGCCAGCGTCCACGCACTGCTTGTACACGGCCTGAGATGCCGGCGAGACGTAGAAGCGCACTCCGGGGGCCACCTGGCGACCCTTCAGCATCCGTGCCGCAATCTCTATATCCTCGAATCGACCGTTAGCACAGGTGCCGATGCGTGCCTCTTCGATAACCGTGCCAGCCACATCGCTGAGGGGCCCCACGTTGTCGAACCGATAGGGTTTCGCCACCTGGAACTCCAGCGCGTCGCAATCCACAACCACCTCTTGCACATACGACGCATCGGGGTCGGGGGCCACGGGCTCAAAGGGTGCGTCCGTCCGCGCCCTCACGTATTCTTTCGTCTTATCGTCGGCCAAGAACAGAGCGAATTTCGCTCCAATTTCATCGCCTTGGTCAGCGATGCACATCCTGTCGGCAATGGTCATGTCGGCAGCCATAGACCCGTGGAACTCAATTGATTTTCCCGCCGCAAAATCATTGCCATATTTGCCAGCCAAGTACAACACAATATCTTTGCCAAAGGGGTAATCTCGGGCCTTACCGTTCAGCGTGACCTTAATGGTTTCCGGCACGGAGAAGAACAACTCGCCAAAGGCCGCAGTATAGGCAGCTTCATCTGTGGCAATCCCGCTAGCCACACAGTTCAAGGCCCCGGCCATCAGCGTGTGGGAGTCTGTGCCTACAAGGAACTCGCCAGGACGGATGAGGCCGTAGTCCGCCATCATCTGATGGCAGATGCCCATTTCAGAATCGTAGAAGCGGGTTAGGCCAAGCCGAGCGGCATCGGCCCTGGACTTGGCGTTCAAATCAGCAGCCCCGTGGTTTGTAGGCGGCTGCTGGTGGTCTAGCATCAAGTAGAGGCGTTCAGGATCCCAGACCTTTGGGACACCGTCCTCAAACCCTATCCTCTTGTACGCATTCCTGATGACGCCCCAGTGGAACGTGTGCACCATGAGCGCGTCCACCCGCGCATCAATAATATCCCCAGCCACCGCGGGTAACCCCGAAAGGTTTTGACGAGACATCACCTTTTCTGCAATCGTCTGCCCCATATCCCCCCCTCGCCTGTGTTGCCCGAAGCATACAAAAAACCCCTCCGTTTAGGAAGGGGTTTTTCTCACACATATCCTATTATCTGTCCTTCGACAAGCTCACCACGAACGGAGAACATGGGTCAAGGGCATCGCCCTTGCTAAATAGTCGGTGCTCGCAACCCGCCGGAGCCGTCCTGCTCGTCTGAGCCATTAGTGTATTGAGGAGCCGGTTCACCAAAGTTCATTGCGTACAACGTCGCGTAGAGTCCGCCCTTCGCCAGCAGCTCTACATGCGACCCCGTTTCAATGATGCGACCCTGGTCAAGCACCACAATGACGTCCGCGCTAGTGATAGTGGAAAGCCTGTGTGCAATGACCACAGCCGTCCGGCCCCGTAACACAGCCTTCAGACTCTCTTGAATAATCTTTTCCGTACGCGAGTCGATGCTTGCCGTCGCCTCGTCCAGCACAATGATGCGCGGGTCTGCCACAACAGCTCGAGCAAAGCTGATGAGCTGTCGTTGGCCCATACTCAGGTTATTGCCGCGTTGCTGCAGCATAGTGTCATAGCCATTGTCCATATCCATGATGAACTCGTGCGCACCCACAGCCCGTGCAGCAGCCTCTACTTCCTCGTCAGTGGATTCTGTACGACGGTAGCGGATGTTGTCCTTGATGCTCATGGAGTACAAATACGGTTCCTGAAGCACCATGCTCATCTGCCCAGCCAAGCTCTCGCGACTTACGTCTCGAAGGTCATGGCCATCAACGCGGATAGCGCCGCCGGTGACATCGTAGAAGCGGTGCATCAGCGCCACCAGGCTCGTCTTGCCAGCCCCGGTAAGCCCAACCAGCGCAACGTTTTGCCCCGGCTGGATGTGAAGGTCGATGTTGTGGAGCACTTCCGTCTCCGCGGTGTAACCAAAGGAAACATTATCAAACACCACTTCGCCTTTGATGGGAGGCAATGCAACGGCGTCCGGCTTGTCCCTCATCTCTGGCTGGATGTCCAAAAGTTCAAAAATGCGGGCTCCAGAAGCCATAGCTCGCTGGAACATGGTGTACTGCATGGTCAGCATTCGAATGGGCTCAAAGAAACGCTGCACATAGATAAGAAAGGCTATGAGGAACCCCAGCTCCAATTGACCGTCATAGACCCGTATGCCACCCACCACCACTACTAGGCCCATGGAAAGCACCGTCAGTATTTCCACCACCGGCATGAGCATCGCAGAAAGCCAGGAGGCATGGATGGCCTTATCAAGGTGAGCTTGGTTCAGCGTGTCGAAGTTGACCAGGTTCACGTCCTGGCGGTTCGTACTCTGGGTCACCCGTACGCCGGAGACGTTCTCCTGGATGTTCCCGTTCACCGCAGAAATGGCCATACGGACGCCAAGGAACGTGGGCCGAGATTTCTTCTGCCACACAATCATGATGATTCCAAGCAGCGGAATCAGAGACAGCGTGACCAGCCCCAGAATTGCGTCTAGGTAAAGCATGGTGCCGGCAATAAAGACCAGCATCAAAATATCGCCGATAGTTGTGATGCCCACGTCTGTGAACTCTTGGAGTTGATGCACATCGTTCTGAATGCGGGACATGATGCGTCCCACTTCGTTCCGATCGTAGAAGGAAGTAGCCTGGTTCTGAAGGTGCTCAAACATCTCTGTACGAAGGTCATGCAGCACGTCCACAGTGACGCGGGCCAGGGAGATGTACTGCAAGAAGTTAAAGACCATGTTAATCAGCACGTTGCCCATGAAAATCATTCCAACGGTAGAAAGACTACCCCAGGAATCGCTATCTCCCCCAACGGCCAACACAAAGCTGTTGATGCCCCAAGCAATGATGATTGGTTGGGACACCATAGTCAGAATATGCCCAACCATTCCCACGAATGCCATAATCGCCCAGAATCGGTACGGCAAGGCGTACTTCGCCAGGCGCATGACGACCCCGTGGTCATAGAGGTTACCCATGAGCACATCGTCAAGATGGGAGTGCCCTAGATGGCCGTACCCGCCGCTACGTGTGCTCAATCTGAGCCATCCTTCTCACTTACCTGTTGTATTTCTTGGATAGTTGCCTCTTCTATGGGTTTCAGCTGCGATTCATACAAGTTCAAGTACTCGCCACCCTTGGCTAGAAGTTCTTCATGGGTGCCGCGTTGTTCAATACGCCCGTCCTTGAACACCAGAATCTCATCGGCACTACGTATTGCGCTCAGTCGGTTGGTGACAACAAACGTTGTCCGACCTCGCATGACCTCTTCCAACCCCTCTTGCACAAGGTGCTCCGTGTGGGCGTCCACGCTTGAAGTGGAGTCGTCCAAAATGAGCACAGGCGGGTTCATCAGGAGCGTCCTGGCAATGGAGAGCCGCTGCTTCTGTCCGCCGGACAGGCCACCGCCGCGTTCTCCCACCACCGTGTCATATTGATCCGGCAACCCAGAGATGAACTCATGGAGCTGGGCAATGGAAGCCACTTCCTGAATCTCTTCGTCGGAGGCGTCTCCTTTGCCGTAAGCGATGTTCTCTCCGATGCTGGCCGTATGGATGAACACATCCTGCTGAACAATACCCACATTGTTTCGCAGTGATTCCAGGGTCACGTCACGGACGTCAATGCCGTCTATCGTTATCTTGCCTTCAGTCACGTCATAGAACCGTGGGATGAGATGAGCAAAGGTTGTCTTGCCGCTGCCAGGTTGCCCCACAAGCGCGATAATCTGCCCGGTCTCCACAGCTACGTTGATATTACTCAGGGCATCGCCAGCGCCGTCATATGACAGCGAAACATTCTCGAAAAGCACTTTGCCTTTCACGCGTTCCATGACCACAGCATCGGGTTTTTCATGGACGGGGGATTCCCAATCCAGAATCTCGAACAATCGGGCCCCAGATGAGGCGGCTCTGGAGAAGCTGTTCACCATGTAGCCCATCATTCGTACCGGCTGGGTCAGCAGACCCATGTAGAAAATGAAGGCCGTCAGGTCGCCCGGCGTAAACCCTGTGTAGGTAACATCCCCGGTAACAGCGTTGACTACCCTGCCATCAATGACGGATTGTCCGCCGACCCAGAGGATTACGCCCAGGGCTGCCAAAAAGGAAAGATTCATAATGGTGAAGTTGCGCGCCCATAGCCTCTGAGCGTCGTAGGTAGCCTCTCGCACCGTCCTAGCCCGTTCCCCAAATTTCGCTATCTCATATTTTTCTGCGGCAAAGGCCTTCACTACTCGCATACCGGACAGGTTCTCCTGGATTGTGGTCACCATTTCGCCGGTAACCACCTGCACGCGCATCCAACGTACGCGGAGCGTCCTGCTGGTGATAATGGCCCGCCAAGCCATAAAGGGAATAAAGGCAAGGCTCACCAGACCCATCTTGACGTCAGTAAGAAGCATAGCAATTGCGGTTCCCAGAATCATGGCCACCACAAACCCAAACCGGACGGCGCCCATGTTGATGAACATACGCACACCTTCAACGTCTGCGGTAGCGCGCGACATCAGGTCGCCGGTGTTCTGCTTATCGTGGAACGCAAAACTCAGGTGCTGAAGCTTGTTGTAGAAGGAGTTACGGAGGTCGTAGGAAACCTTCTGAGAGGTGGATTCAGCAAAGAATGTCTGGCCAAAAGAAAAGAATCCCCGGGCCGCCCCAGCCAATAAAAGAGCCAGGGCCAGAAGCCAGAGGTGTGTGATATCGCGCTCTCCCGACTCCAGCACATTATTAACGCTGCTGCCAAGAATCCTGGGTATGGCCAGCGCAGTGAGCGCTGCGCCAATCACTGAGACATACCCAAATGCGAGTCTTCGTTTGTATTCCTTGAGAATGAGTTTGAGGATGCGGATGATTGTTGGCATAATTACTTACTAACTTATATCTAGACAGGGTACGTGTCAAATAATGTGAATGGTTGTTTAGATGAGATGCCTAATTTCACCATACATGGAGTATGCAGCCATTACGTGGCAGGGTGAATTGCTCGTGTGACCGCTATTCCGTTTTCTTTGCCACCACAATCATCCGTCGAGTCTCTAGTGTGTACGGTTCTGATTCGTACCCCCCGTAGATCGCCTGGAACGCCAGTCCAGCCTCGGCAAGCATGTGAACCAACTCCGTCAGCGTATACAGCCGGATGGTCAGCCCGTCAGAGTGGTGTGTAGCGCCGTCGGGGGTGGTGACCGTAAAGCTGTTCTGGATTCGACTATGCACCAAGTCCAACTCTCGATGCTCCTGGTACACCGTGCCGTTTGGAACGGCCTTGCGCTCGTCCTGAACGTAGTTGGAGACCACCCACTCCCTGTTTATCAGGTCTATCAGGAACGCTCCGTCAAGCTTTAGTGCCTTCGATACCTGGTGCAGCACCTTCATGTCTTCTTCGTCCGAGTTCAGGTACCCAAAAGATGTGAAGAGGTTGACCACCGCATCAAACATACCCGTGAAGGGCACCTGTCGCATGTCGCTGCACACCAACTCCAGCTCAACCCCCGCTGCTGTTGCGTTCAACGACGCCTGCTCCAGGTACGCCTTGCTCAAATCCAATCCTGTCATCGTCAGTCCATCTTTGGCCAGCAACACCGCGTGCCTACCGTGCCCACAGCACAAATCCAGGACTTCAGCGCCAGGGGGCAAAGCCAACACACGATGGATAAATGCAGCTTCCAGAACCGCGTTCTCTGGAGCAATGGCCTCCCGGTACGCTCCCAGGTAATCATCACCAAAGAATTCCATGTAGTCGGGGGTTTCCAAGTCAGGCATTCAGTCCTCCGTCAGCGACGACCATTCGCCAGGTTCAACGATTCCGGTATCGAGCGCAAGCGCAGCATCGCTAGGGTGCCCAGGGCAGAGCCAATAGCCAGTGTCGCCCACGCAACGCCCCAGCCAGCGGCGTCTTCAATCTGAGGCACCAGCCAGATGGTGAAAACCGTCAGCGCAAACCCCAACCCCGTCTGGAACGTCAACGTCGTCCCACGATACTGGGGCTCGCTTAGCTCTGTAATCGCCGTGGAGAACTGGGCAGAGTCTGCGATGACTGCTGCTCCCCACACGAGGGCCACTAGCCCAATGATGAAAGTCCACTCCATTGGCAAAAACTCGATGAACAATGCAGATCCGCCGCTCAATACCATTGCTGCGCTCGTCACCAGCGTCCTGCCATACCTATCCGCGGCCACGCCACCCAACACGCTCCCCACCGCTCCTGCACCGAACACGGCAAAGGCCAGGACGCTAGAAAAGGCGATACTACCGCCGAAGACTGTCCGTGTTCCGTACACGGCTGCCAGGTACACCCCAATCCACGCCCACATGGCGTACAGCTCCCACATATGCCCCAGGTAGCCGAGCAGTGTCAATCGCTGCCCCCTGTCCGTGAGGACCGCAAACATGGTTCTGGGGTTGAAGCGCGCGCCCCGAACATCGAAAGGGCCGTCTGCTCCAAAAGCCAGCACCAGCAACCCACCCACTGCGGCGAGCAACGAGCTTCCGTACACCGTAACCTCCCAGTTATCCACAAAGGCCGAGCGTAGCAGGTGCGAAGACCCGGACCCGATGGTCAGAGCGGCAATCATTGCCCCCAGAGCTGCCCCACGTCCTCCCTGGAACCACCCGGCCACAATCTTCATTGCGGTGGGGTAAACACCCGCCAGGGCAACACCTGTCCCAAACCGAACGAGGAAGACCCAACCAAACCCGTCCAGCGGTATCACAGCCAGGTTAAAGATCGCACCAACCCCTGCCGCGCCAGCAAAGAAAACCCGTACGGGGATGCGGTCTGGCAAGTTTAAGAACGCGCTGTTAAGTGTCCCGACCACAAACCTTACCTGCACCGCGATGGTCAGTCATGACAGGTCTGATGTGGAAAACCCCTTTTGACGTTCCAGCGCAGGGCCGATGGCGTTGGTACTGAACCAGATGGAAAGGGCCAGGATTGTAGCAACAGACACAACGCTAAGCACCCGCCATTGAGAGCGCTCTTGTTGCGGCACCACGTTTTCTACCAAACCTTCCCTCCCTCTTTCAATCCTGTACCCGCTGAGCTTATACAAAGCAAATCGGGTTGCTAATCTTGTAAACGCTGGCTCGCCCCGGTGCAGTATAATAGGTGCTAGCGCATTCACGCGATAACTATGCTTATCTTGTGTGTTCTAGTCCAAATTGGAGAAAATCGCTTGATCACCCTAGGAGGTAAAGGTGCACTCATCGTCGGCGCAAGACGCGTCGGCGCTGTTGTCGCTCGGCGGCTGGCAGAGGAAGGCGTCAACCTTGCCATCAGCTACCGCAACTCGGCAAAGGAGGCGGAGACGCTGCGAAGTTCTGTGGCGGGTATGGTTCAACGCACATGCCTCATCCAGGGAGACCTCGCCATCGAGGCAGATGTAGAAAACATAGTTCAATCGGCTAGCCAGGAGTTAGGCAACCTCAGCTTCGTGCTGAACCTAGCTTCGGACTACCCCAAAACGCCTTTTGATACCCTTGATTCAGAGTCATGGGACACCGCAATGGCCACCGCTAAAGGCAGCTACCTCCTGGCCGTCCATGCTGCACGAGTGATGGCCAAGAACCCTGGCCCAACGCGAGGCCATATTGTCCTCTTTGGAGACTGGGCTGCCGGAGAAACACCGTATACTGAATACTTACCATATCTCACTGCCAAAGCGGCAGTGCATTTCATGACCCGTGCCTTTGCCGTGGAACTTGCCAGCAAGGGCATCCTGGTCAATGCCATAGCGCCGGGCCCAACAATGCGCCCCCCGGATATCAGCGAGGAAGTTTGGGAACAAGCGGTTATTGCTCAGGCTCCGTTGAAGCGTGAGTCCTCTGCGGAAGAGATTGCGGAGTTGGTTGTCACCATGCTGCGCGGTGAGACCATGACCGGAGAGACGCTGAGAGTAGACGCAGGCAGGCACCTGGCCGGCCCCGGCATCGGAGATTAACTCAGAAAGCAGGAGCGGTTCATGGCGCGTCACAAGATTACCAAATCCATTGATTTCTGCTACGGCCACCGGCTCTTAGAGTACGATGGAAAGTGCAAACACCTCCACGGGCACAATGGCCTGATAGAGGTGGACATTGAGGCGGATTCCCTGGACAGCCTTGGGATGGTCATGGACTTTACTGCGGTACGAGACATTGTGAAGAGCTGGGTGGACGAAAATTTGGATCACAAGATGTTACTGCGTCACGATGACCCGGTAGCGCCGCTGCTCAAAGACCTGGGGGAGCCCATCTACCTTTTGGACGATAACCCCACGGCGGAGAACATAGCAAAACATATTTACTTACAAGCCCGCAGTCAGGGGCTGAACATGGCGGAAATACGGCTCTGGGAATCACCAACCAGCTATGCCACGTACAGGGAGGCTTAAGGATTGGATGCTGTAGCAGTTCTGGCTAGTGGAGGAATGGATAGTTGCGTCTTAGTAGCTGATTTGGCAGAAGACGCCAAAGTGTCCCCGCTCTATGTCCGTAAGGGCTTGGCCTGGGAAGATGCTGAATTAGCCGCCCTTACTTCGTTTATTAATGCTCTGGGAAACCAGAACGTTGGCCCGGTAATCATGCTTACGCTGCCGGTCAAAGACGTCTACGGAGAGCACTGGAGTATTTCCGGCGAGGGCGTACCAGGCTTTGACACCCCGGACACTGCGGTTCACATACCTGGACGAAATGTGCTACTCATTGGACTCTCAGCGGTGTGGTGCAGTACGCACAATATCCATCGCATTGCCATTGGTTCGTTAGGAGGCAATCCCTTTCCGGACGCTGCTCCCACCTTCTTTGAGAGCTATGCAGCCTCCCTCAGCCAGGGTCTCTCTCATCGGATTACGGTGGAAGCGCCATATCGTGGCATGAGTAAGCCCGAGTTGATTAAGACCCACAGCCACTTGCCACTGGAGTTAAGCCTAACGTGCATGGCGCCGGTTGACGGTGTGCACTGCGGAGACTGCAACAAGTGTAGAGAGCGGCAGGAAGCCTTCGCCGAGGCTGAGGTGAAAGACCGCACAAGGTATGCCCAGGGGTAGCTTGCCAAGTAGTAGAGTGCAAAAGGCGGGGGGGCATTAATGGAACGTTCTGAACGACTGGATAAACTAAAGCCGCTACTCCGGCAGGTTCTGGAGTTGCTTGGCGAAGACCCGGAGCGTGAAGGCCTGCATCGCACGCCGGAACGATGGGCAGATGCCCTGCTCACCTACACCCAGGGTTCCCTAGTCGATCCCCAGGAGCACTTGAAGGTCATTTTCCAGCTTGATGGGGACGATTTTCCCCTGGGCTCCGACGACATGGTCATCCAGAGTAATATTCAGTTCACGTCAACCTGTGAACATCACATCGCGCCGTTCAGAGGTGTTGTGCATCTGGCCTACATCCCCAACCCGGACAGTCGAATCATCACAGGGCTATCCAAGCTTTCCCGCGTGGTGGACGTCTTTGCCCGCCGTTTGCAGGTGCAGGAGCGGATGACCCAGCAGATTGCCCGCGCCATAGACGAGAGCTTGAACCCCCTTGGCGTCATCGCGGTTGTGGAAGCGGTTCATTACTGCATGATTCAGCGAGGAGTGGAGCAACGTGCCAGCACCACCATTACCACAGCCAGACGTGGCGCGTTCCTGACGAACTGTAAGCTGGAAACGAAGTTCATGGACTATCTGCGATTACGCAATGGGAACGGTATCATCTAGCAGGGCGCGCAAGAAACCATGTCGCCTACGTGACCTGCCCTATTGTTCAGGTATAGCGCTGTTCGCCAGCTTCCCCAGCGCATCGCCGTCTATACGGAAGGTGCGCCAATCCCCCATCACCTCTGCACCCAACTCCTTGTAGAACCGGGCGGCGCTCTCGTTCCAATCCAGCACCGACCACTCGAATCGACCGCACCCGCGATCCACAGCGATGCCCGCCACGTGCGACAACAGCAGCTTGCCAAGCCCGTTGCTGCGGTGTTCCGGCACAACGTATACGTCCTCAAGGTACATGCCGCGCTGCCCCAGGAACGTTGAGTAGTTGTGGAAGAAAACGGCGAACCCGGCAGGTTCATCACCAGCAAAGCCAATCGCCACTTCAGCGGCGGGGTTCGCACCAAACAGCGACTCCCGTAAACCCGCTTCCGTTGCGGTGACCTCATCGCTCAAGCGCTCAAAGGCTGCCAAGCCTTTGATGAACGACAAAATCAGCGGAGCATCATCAAAAGTCGCAGCACGGATGTGAAAGGTGTTAATTGCAATATCCGATATCTATTCTTTAATTACTTTAGGAAGTACGACTGTAAACCGACTTATACTATCGTAAGCTTGGGTCCAAGGCGACTCCCCGTATCCAAGCTTACGCCAGGGAATCGCCAAGGTAGTCGCGTTCATCGCATACTGAGTTACACCAAACAAAGAAGGGCTGGCACATTGTCAGCCCTTCTTCTCATTCACTCTATTACCTTTGCCCTCTGCTGCCCCTCCGGGTCAAATCAACTCGTGACAGAAGGGTGCAGGGGTAAACCCTACCTACCATTTGCGAGTGTACTTAGAAATACTCCGAAGCTCCTGTGGCGGGGTCATGTGTGAACCACGAATGGTGTAGGAGACCTCCGCCACGTACACACTGCCCTCTGAGTCCACAGTGATGCCGTGGGGCGCAATGAACTGACCTGGGCCGCTGCCTTCCTCTGGGCTTCCGAAGCGACACACCAGATTGCCATCAAGGTCATAGATGCCCACACGGTGGCCCAGTCCCGGCGCATCGTCCACGCCAGCAATGCCGTTCAACTCACCAATGTAGATGTGATCCTGCCACAGCATCATGGAATCCGGGCGGTGGATGTTGTTCCACATGGTCTTGAAGTTGCCCTTGGCGTCAAACACCTGCACGCGATGCGGCTCCCGGTCTACCACGTACACGTTGTCATTCTCGTCGATAGCGATGTTATGCGGTCGGATGAACTGGCCTGCATCAATGCCGGAGCTACCCCAGGAGAACTTGTACTTGCCGTCTCCGGTGTAGACGTGGATACGGGCGTTGCCGTAGCCATCGGAGATGTAGATATCGCCGTTGCTGGGCATGATGGCCGCCGATGTCGGTCGATTGAACGGTTCGCCGCCCCAACGCGGTGACGGATGGTCGCGCTCGCCGATTTCCATCAGCAGTTCGCCGTTGGACGAGAACTTCTGGATGGTATGGATACCGTCGTCGGCGATGAGCAGCGTGTCGTCAAAGGCGCAGTACAGACCGTGCGTCCTGTTGCTGAAGTGGCCCTCGCCGAAGGTGCGCAGGAAGTTGCCTTCCTTATCGAACACAATGACCGGGTGCTCACCCCTTGTCAGGATGTACACGTTGTCCTTGGAGTCCACAGCCACGCCGGGGCACTCCACGTAGGTCATACCGTCCGGCAGCGTTCCCCAGCCGTCCACATACTCATAGAAAAATCCGTTCTCACCATAGACCTCAGCCATAACACACCTCATCGTTGTAGATTTTTAGACTCACCCCACCGTTTCTCGGGGGTGTACACAAGGGAAATTCCCCTTGGCAAGGGGTGTGGGGGGTTGTGCCCCTACCTCGGTTGGAATTGCGCTATGCTAGTTTCCTGTACGCAGGGTGTCAATCAAGCCATGGGACAGTCACCCATTCAAACGGCAAAGGCCCCACACCTCAAACTAAAGGTGCAGGGCCTTTCTCAATCCGTCAGGGAGCTTGGGTGAAGGGCTTAGCCCTTCTGGATGTTGCGATAGGCGTTGGAGCCTGCAACCGCTGCCGGCAGTCCGCCCATCAAGTACGCCACACCCACAGCCTCGGTAATCTCTGCCTCGGATGCGCCCAGGGCACGGGCTCGGTTGGCCAAATTGGTCACGCCACTCTCATGGTTCAACAGTGAATCGCAGATCAACATCATCAGTGTCTTCACCTTGGTGGAAAGCGCGCCCTCGTCCATGATGGAACTCCGGGCGTTGCCAATAACGGCCGATAGCTCTGGAGCATGCTCGTCAAGAAGTTGCTGGAAATTAAGTGGTTGTGCTTGAGTCATAAATGTGCCTCCATAAATAAAGTAGTGGAACCGCTATAGGCACAGTAGGGTAGCAAAGCAAGCGATGGGCGTCTATAACGCTAATGAAGAGGGATTGGTGCAGAAGTGGTTATGAGGGGGAAACGCTACGGAACAATACCCTTCATCCGGGCGATAATCCACAGGAGGTGGAAACCAGGTGCCGCAATCATTGATGCAACAATCACGACCTCCATTTTAAAGCCCATCACCCCCATCACTATCCCAATGACGGTGCTACCAATGGAGTAGAACATCATTAATTTCATGGGCTCACCCTTGTGGCGTGTATGCCGACTCTTCATCCATCATATAGGACGAGGCTAGGGAGTTAGGTCAGGATGACTTGAGGGTAACTTCGAACCTGCGATGAGACCGGTCACGCTTTGTCTGTTCCTCTGCGTTCTCAGCGTATGGGTCAGCGGTCATATCCACAACAAAGGGGAGTTCCCGCATCATCCGCCAGAGAGGAATTGCCTGATCCAGCTGCACAACAATCACCGTATCACGAGTCATAGAAGGAATCACCTTCTCTACATTGCCCTCCGCGGTTTCCATCAGCCACTGGCGCAGCATCAGAACCATTGCGGGTTCCAGCGGAGGCGGAATGATCAGCTCCGCAGTTAGTACACGTGTATCCAACTCCGCATACAACTCATCCCCTGGCTAAGAACTATGCTCACTGTTCCGAGTAATGCCATAGTGACAGCTTGATGGGAAGTGCGAATATCGCCCATGCGGATGAACGAGGGGTGAATTTTTCTTTTGGTAGATGCTTGTTGCATCGCTTGAACGCACCGACTAGCATGAAGCCCATTAGCGAACTGGGCTTAGACGCCCAAACTATGCCAGGCGCATCAAATCAGCCAACGCAGCATCCCAATTGATACAAATCATTAAAGCAACAACCAAAGGGGGGCACATGGAGTCTGAAGAGCTACTCAAGGAATTACTGGCCATCCCCAGAGATGCAGCGTTCAACCGAGTCCGCTACATAGGCCAGTTGATGGGCGAGGAAAAGCAAGTTGAGTTCCTGAAGGGTCTCTTCGCCAAATCGGTAGAGGCCAGAGAAGCCAAGAACGCAGAGGCCCTTTTCGATTTCCTGGAGTCATGGGAAGAGCAGGGCATGGCAGCGGCAGCAGAGCGTGCACGGGCTCCCTTTGAGCTTGGTGCGACACCGTGGGAACCGCTAAGCATCCCCATCAGCCAGGCGAAGGTGGCTTTGGTGACAACCGGCGGGTTCTACGTGGCAGGCCAGGAACCCTATGAGACCGACGGGCCGGAAAACAAAGGCGATTATTCCTTCCGAGCCATCCCCCGGAACACCCCGGCTGACAAACTTGAGGTCGCTCACCTCCACTATGACCTCTCCGGGCCAAAGGAAGACCGCAATTGCGTCTTCCCCATTGACCGCGCGGAGGAACTGGTCAAGGACGGGGTCATCGGCAGTCTGTCAGACACCTACTATTCCTTTATGGGTTTCATCATGAACCCGGAACTCCTGGCGAACGAGACTGCCCCAGAAGTAGCTCGGCTTCTAAAGGCCGATGGTGTAGACGCCGTGGTGCTTACCGCCACCTGACCTATCTGCAATCGGTCCGGTGGACTGATAGCCCGCGCCCTGGAAGCTGAGGGGATTGCTACGGTGCTTGTAATGATGAACAGCGGCATGGCAGACGTGTTGGAACCCCCACGGGTTGCCCGCGTCCGGTTCCCCTTCGGTCGCCCAATGGGAGAGCCCAGCAACCCTGACCAGAGTCGGGTAATCCTGGAGGATGCCTTGCAGATACTGGAGACGGCCACAGAACCCGGTACCGTGGTGCACCTTCCCTATCGGTGGCGTCGAGAGGACTACGCGCAGATTCGACGTGACCGAGCAGCAAAGGCAAAAACAACGGCCTAGGCAACCAATTAGCAATGGCAAGAAGGATGGACTCTATCGCCCATCCTTCTTTTTTGACTCGTTCGATCTATAATGGGCCTGCCCAATTTAGCAAGGAGACACCATTATGAACTTTGGATTTCGTGCGCCTTCACGTGGCCCGCTGGCAACCCCTGATGCGTTGGCAACCCTTGTACAGAAGGGCGAAGCGATGGGCTATAACATCGTTTCCGTCAGCGACCACGTGGTGATGCCTAAAGTCGCCAACTCCCCCTACCCGTACAGCGAGTCTGGCACGTTTGGCGGTGGCGCAGAGACAATGGAACTCCTGACCATCCTTGCCTACCTGGCAGGGATCACATCCAAGATTCGACTGCTTACATCCGTGATGGTCGTGCCCCATCGGCCTGCGGTGCTGACGGCCAAGGTTCTTGCCACCATAGACGTGCTCTCCAAGGGTCGCGTGGTTGTCGGGTGCGGTGCAGGCTGGCTCCGAGAGGAGTTTGAGGCTATTAATGCCCCTGACTTTGACCGTCGAGGCACTGTCACCAGTGAGTACATCCTTGCTTTCAAGGAACTCTGGACCAGTGACACCCCCACCTTTGAAGGGGAGTTCAGCAGCTTCTCCAATATCCACTTTGAACCAAAGCCCGTGCAGAAGCCCCACCCACCAATCTGGATAGGTGGAGAAAGTCCCGTTGCCCTTCGCAGAGCTGCCCGACTTGGCGATGCCTGGTACCCCATCGGCAGCAATCCCACCTACCCTGTGGGCACTTTGGCGCAGATGGCGAATTCAATTGAGCGCATTCGGGGCTATGCGGAAGAAGCTGGCAGAGACCCGTCTGAAATAGGCGTAGCGTACAACGCGACGTGGAACAATGACCGCGAGGCGACGATTCTACCTGATGGTACTCGTCGCAGCTTCACAGGCGTCCCTGAGCAGGTAGCGGAGGACATCAAGGCCTTTGAAGTGTTGGGACTTAAAGACCTGGTCTTGGGGTTTGAAAAACCAACGTTGGAAGAGACGCTAGAAGGCATGGAGCGCTTCGCCACCCACGTCATGCCCCTGACAAAGTAACGGCTGGCTAGAAAGCTGCGACCAAATGTGTATTGACCTGCTGTATCGCATCAAAAGCGCGTTCAGCTAAGTCCGCCTCAGGCATCGTGGCGTCAAGAGTCACATGGGGATATGTCGTGCTTTCAATAACGCAATCAAAGGTTCCACTCAAGCTGGTAAGCGCATCCAGCGGCGAGGCCGCACGCAAAAGCTGGTCGCCCTGGGGTCGGGTTTGTATACGAACCAGGGCATCTTCTGGCGGCAGTTTCAAATACAGTAAGAGTGCTGGCACCGGAGCCAACGCATAGACCCTGGTCATAGGTTCTAGGAGCGCTGAGGCTGCAACGTATGCCTCAGCAAGCCCGCTAGCCCGATAGTTGGTCACAAAGTAGACCTGCCGGGAATCTACGGTGTCGTAGTGGAACTCCCGTACGGCTTCTTCCACAAGGTCAAACGCCTGAACCAGTTGCACTGTATCGCTGGGGAGCAGCGACTTCGCTGTAGCTTCCCCCCTCTGACTGCGCTATCCAGTCCATGAATCGCTTGGTACGGAAGCGAAACACGCGCTCATAAGCCCAACACGGAGATTCCGCGTGGATACGGCCGTGCGGGTTGTCTATTAAGGTGCTCTTGCCGCTGCCGTCTATTCAGCATATCTCTACAATCATGACTAACTCCCCCGCACGTGGATGTCCCCGGTAAGCCATGCAGCGCCAACTCGCAGCGAGTCTCGCCATGACAAGCCAGTTTCCTTGTGCGAATACCGCCAGAGCGCAATGCGGAATCCGGCTAGATAAATCAGCTTAGGAAGGTTCCTCGCGAATGGACCGTCTAACGGCTTTATGGTGGCGTATCCTTCCAAAAACGATTCATACAGTAATGTTGCGTTTATAATCTGGTGAGTGAGGCAGAACCCCAGGCAGTATCGTGCCACGTCAGCCCCAAGGCAGTCGCGCCCCATGTTTCCAAAATCCAGAAGGGTGGCGCCAGAGTGGTCAACCAGTATGTTGTCCGGCATGAAGTCACCGTGGGTCAGCCCTGTAGCTCAATTCCCAGAAGCTAGCTGATCGGCCAGCTCCCAGGGGTTGAGCGCTAACAGCGGATTCATCTCACCTGGGGCGACTCTTTAGTGACGTCACTGAGAGTCCCATGTCACTCTTCTTGGTGGCGAAGTCCGGCAACGGTAATGTGTGTAATTTTTCTAGCTCACGGCCTACCAATGCAGCATCACCGACGGTTTTCGCCTCATGGCCTTCCACGTAGTGCATCACCATGCACGCGCAGGTGCCAGATGACTCCGCACTCCAGCCCTCTGGAAGTGCGTGGAATGCCCTGGCCTTTGAACCATGTAGCGCGCAACGACTGCGGCCTGTCGATAGCTCCACGCCCCACCAAGTCCTTCATCAAAGCAACGTCTGGGCGGTGTCTGTTGGACATGCAGCGCTGGATGGTTAGGTTTAAATCATCGGCGAGCTTCACAACGTCAATAGCATCGGCATGCGCCAGGGCGAGGGGTTTTTCGCAGACAACGTTCTTGCCAGCAAGCAAACAACTCTTGATTACATTGTAATGTGACGTCGGCGGTGTCGTAATGAGCACAGCGTTCGCGTCAGACTTCAAAAGAGCATCCAAGTCATTGAACCTGGGGACGCTAAATCGTTCAGCAAGCTCTGCAGTCCGCACATCAACGCTGGCATACACCCCTGCAATGTGGACTCTTGGGTCCAGGGCCAAAGCAGGCAGGTGAACCTTCTCGCACACCCAGCCGCAACCGATTACAGCGATGTTGACGCTATCCATCAACTTACCTGCCAGTCCTCTCTTGGGTTTGGGAAGTCATAGCCTCAAGAAGGGTGAAGAACTCCGGGCAGGTCTTTGCAACGCAGTTGTAGTCATCAATCACGACACCGGGAGTCACCAACCCCATGATGGAGAAGGCCATCGCGATACGGTGGTCGCCAAAGGCGTCAATCGTCGCGCCTACAGGAGTGCCGGGGAAGATGGTTACGGAGCTTTCTGTCTCCTCAACCCGTATTCCCATCTGCCCAAGACCCGCCGCTACGCTATGGACGCGGTCTGACTCCTTGCCACGTACGTGTGCAATGTTTGTAATCTTGGTAAGGGAATCGGCGTAAGGGGCAACACATGCCAGCGTCATCATGGTGTCCGAGATATCGACCATGTCCACGGTTATGCCCTTCAATCCACCTGGCCCAGGCCCTGTAACCGTGGTGCTGGAGCCATGTTGACTCAACGTGCACCCCATACTCTCCAGAACACGTAGGAACTGGGTATCTCCTTGCAGAGATGCTTCCAGCGGTAGGTTCTCTATGGTGACGTGGCCACCCGCGACTGCCGCAGCCGCAGCAAAGTAAGAAGCAGTAGAAGCGTCCGGCTCCACGGCGTAGTCCCGGGCCTTGTATCCCCCGGAGTTAGGCACCACAAAGAGGTCGTCCTGCGGTTTCGCCACCTGCACGCCGTACTGCGCCATCAGCGTGGTCGTCATTTCTATGTATGGTCTACTCACCCTGACGTCTGCTTGCACTTCCAATGGTGACAGGGCCAGGGGCGCCGCCATCAACATTGCAGAGGTGAACTGGCTGCTCTCACTGGCGTCCAGTTGGATGTGCCCTCCAGCCATCCCTTTTGTAATTATTTTCAGAGGGAACGTTCCTGTCTCAGACGTAATCTGAACACCTTGGGACATCAGTGCCTCAATAAGGGTGTGCATAGGCCTGCGCTTCATCTGCTCCGTTGCGTCAAAGCGGTACGTGCCCACCCCTATGCCGACAGCGGTTAGCAAGAATCTAGCTGCTGTCCCCGCGCTTCCACACCACACGGAAGCGGAATCGTTGGGAATCCGTCCGTCTGAGCCGGTGACCACGCAGCTTGCGCCATCTATCTGTTGGATATTGAAACCCAGGTCTTTGAGTGCCTGGACAAACACCAGCGTATCGTCGCTAACCTGGATGTTCGTCAGGGTGGAAACGCCTTCTGACAGCGCGGCCAGCAACAGTACCCTGTTAGATATGCTCTTTGAGCCCGGCAGGCTGACTGAGGCGGCAAGCCGGTGCCCCACGGTCTCTATCGGCATCTGATTAGTGTGTTCCATCAACATTCCTTCTGCTAGCAGCATTGGTCTGTCCTCACCAATTCAACGAACTCCTGAGGACTTTCGACGATATACTCCGCACCGCTCCCCATGAGCTCGTCAGGTGGCGCTATTCCCCAACTGCACCCTATGGCCCTGACGCCTACCGCAACTGCGGCCTTCATATCGTACGGACTATCTCCCAGATAGAAGGTGGAGGAGGGAGAAGCTCTCAGTTGTCCGCATATCCAGTTCAGCCCATCAGGAGACGACTTGGGAATGATGTTATCTGATCCGGTAACGACGACCTCAAAAAGCCTCCCAACGCTCAACCGATGCAACAACGCTGAAACGTGCTCGCCATCTTTACCGGTTTGTACCCCCATTGTGATGAACATCTTTTGAAGCTGCAAGCACATTTCCATCACCCCGGGGTGCAGCATGATACCACCAGAGTGTTTTATGGACTCAGATCGGAAGACCCCATACATGGACTGCGGAAGACCTAGCTGAGTCAAAATGTTGGTGAAGGAATCCCCTAACAGATTCAAGAACCCTTCCAACGGCGGTTGGCCCTCTCCCACCTCCTTCTGATGCGCAACGGTGAACGCTTGCAACTTTCCATTCCGAATTGTCTCGGATTTCTTCAAATATTTGCCAAATTGTCAATTTATTAAATATTCACCAACTACGGCTTCTCTAGCCTCTAGTGCAGCGCAGCGTTACACTAGCCCGTACAGGCTGTATCAGGAGGATGCTATGGCGTTCACAGGCAAGGTTGTTGTCATCACAGGAGCCGCCCGCGGGATGGGAGAGGAGTACGTGCGTGCTTTTCTCAAAGAGAGATGCAAGGTTGTTGCGCTAGACCTCTCATGGAAGGGCGCTGAAGAATTCTCCCAGGAGTTGAGCTCCTACGAGGAAGTGATAACACTCAGCGGTGACATCTCCAGCGATGCCGATATCGATGAAGCCTATAAAACCGTAATCGATAGGTTTGGCACGGTGGACGTCCTCATCAACAACGCCTCTATCCGTATGCGGGACGTGGATCCCTCCACGGTGATAACCATCTTGGACACCAACAACGACCAGTGGCTGCGCACCTTTGAGGTCAGCCTCTTTGGAACCATCAAGGTGATACGTCGATTCGTTCAGCCCATGCTGAAAGCCAAGCAGGGAAGCATCATTAACATCTTCTCAAGCTCAGGCGTACAGGGCAGGCCGGGAAACCAGCCTTACGGGGCAGTCAAAGCCGCCTTGAACAACATGACTCAATCGCTATCGGGAGAGCTCAAGGAGCACAACATCGCGGTGAACTCCCTGATGCCCGGCGGCACTCGCAGCACCGGCTACGATGAGCAGACTCGATTGCAGCAAGAGCTTGGTCGTGTGCGTCGCCAGCTCCCTGTTCGGCCAGACCACACTATTCCCGGGGCGTTGTTCCTTGCCCAGCAGGATGCGTCCGGCACGACTGGGGAGTCGGTTGACGCGCTAAAATGGAACGAGGCGAACGGCTTCGGCGGGTACGATGCCTGGGTTTCTCCCGATCAGGCAGGGTAATCCCTGCACCCATATGACCTGACAGTTATCAGCGGGAAGTAGCACCTGTCATGCTGAGGAGTGGCAACGCAAGTGACGAAGAATCTAGGGTGGGGTTACCCACACCCAGAACGACTGACGACTGAAAATACCAACCCAAAGGCCACTGTTATCGGTAGTTGCACACAACAATGTAGTAGGAAGCTATGCCATCACTTATCAAGTTTCTAACAGGCGCAGGCCACGGATCACGGAGAGTCTGTTTTCAGCTCATAGCCCAAGGCAAAGTGACCGTGAACGGTATTCCCGCCACAGGCACTACGCTGGAAATATACGAACAAAAAGATGTGGTCATGGTGGACGGCCAGCGGGTTGAGGCCGTTGAAACCCATGTCTACCTGAAGATAAACAAGCCCCTGGGTGTGGTGTCTGCTGTATCCGACAGTCGTGGGCAACCGACCGTGTCTGACCTTGTCCCCAAAGCCTACAGCCACCTACGACTGTTCCCTGTGGGTCGGCTCGACAAAGACTCCACAGGGCTAATTCTCATGACCAACGACGGCGACCTTGCCTACCACCTCACCCACCCTCGCTACGAGTTCGAGAAGGAGTACCACTTCCTCGTCGATGACGAATTAACCGCAGCCCAAATTGCCTCTTTGCAAAAGGGCGTGATTATTGACGAGCAGGTCACAGTACCCGCGAAAGTGATTAAGGTCTATGGCACCAAGGGTCACTGGTACAGCATCACCCTGCGTGAGGGCCGTAAGCGACAGGTACGGCGGATGCTTGTGACGGTAGGAAACCCACTCCGTTCACTGAGACGCGTCAGAGTCCATACATTGCTCCTGAAAGACCTTCCTATGGGCGAGGCAAAGGCACTTACACAAAAAGAGCTGGATGAGCTTCGTACTGACTAGTCTAGATTACCGTTGTAATGTTTCATTGACTTCCCGTTTTACCTAGGGAACAATTTCCACTGGCTGTGTTGCCGCACGCGATGCAGCCATATTTCAATGTGGTAACTTTCGTTGTGAGGGGCGTCAGCAGCAACCATAGGTGCCGACCCGGTGTACGTGTCAAAACAATCATCGCTATTTCCATGCCTCTATCGTATTCCAAGCCCACAGCAGAGCGGGTACAAACTAGCAACGATGCTAAGCGAGTTCAGTTAGGCATCCACAGCATTTCTTTTAGGCCACATCTGCAATCGCGGTGCAACAAAAAACGATGCCAGATATCCTGACATCGTTTTTCTTCAACCTCATTGGCTGGGTTTAGTGCTACTTCTTTGACCAGCGAGTAATCGGCTTCTCCTGAAACTCGCCATCCACGTAGATGCCATCCACAAGCTCATTGAAGAAGCAGACCATGTTGGCAATCCTGACGGCCTCCTGCGTCGGGTATCGGTAGTACCACGCCATATCCTGGCCGTCCTCAACACCCTTCACTGAATAGTAGTTCGATTGGCCCTTATAGGGGCAGCGCGTCGATTTTTCGCTGGCCTCCAGCATATCCATGCGCACATCCGTGACCGGGATGTAGTAACGCAGGGGCATGCCGGTCTCAAACAGCAACGTAGGCCGGTTTGTCTCAGCTACGGTCTGTCCGCCAGCAACCACTTTCACGTTCCTGGTGCTGGGGATGGCGTCCACTCGCTTGTACGGGTCGCGAGCGTGGACATAGACCTCTTCGTCCTCCTCAAACCAGTGCTCTACCTTGTTCCAGTAGAAGGCCACGTAGCTCGAGATGTCAGGGCAGATGTCGAAAGGTTGAGGATATGCCCACAGGGCGTTCTCACTGCCATCAGCATCGCCCACCTTCAGTGTCCAATACTCTGCGTCGCCCTTGTAAGGGCACTGGGTAACGTGGTCAGAGGGCACCATTAGGTCCATCCGCACGTCTTCCTTGGGGAAGTAGTAGACCGGTGTGTGACCGACCTCGTGAAGCAGCATCGCCCGCTTACTATTAGCAATGTACTCACCGTTATGCATGACGCGGAGCCACTTCGCACAAGGCTCCATCGTCACGTCATGTCCTGCCTTCCGCCTGTCAATCAGTTCCTGTACTGTTTCCAATGTCGCCAACGCGCACCTCCATGCCAATTTGGGCCAAGGCCTATTTCCGCGATTGTGCCACATCCACACGATTTTGAGCAAGATATATTCATAACCCGCATGTGGCTCTTGACGAGTACACACGCAAGGTAGAAGCTGTCTCGGAAACGGCAACCCTTGAGTACATTCCTGTCAAAAACCATACAGAGGAGTCCCAATTATGAAAGCAGCAGTATTTCGTGGAGCTGGCAAGCCACTATCCATTGAAGAGGTGGAGCTGGATCCGCCCAAAGCAGGAGAAGTCAGAGTAAAGATTGGCGCAGCGGGCATCTGCCGCAGTGACCTTCACTACATGAAGGGTGAGGGCAAGATTCTAGAGCCGGCAGTGCTGGGCCACGAGGGCGCAGGTACGGTCATGGAGTTGGGCGAGGGCGTTACCACCCTGAAGGTGGGCGATCGCGTCATCCTCTCCTTTGTCCCCAACTGCGGCCGTTGCAAGTACTGCCTCACGGGCCGTTCAAACATGTGTGATGCCCATTTCTCCACAGGTGCCCTGTTCTTTGACGGAACCACTCGTCTGCACAAAGGCGAAGAACGCATCCATCACATGGGCAAGGTAGCCTGCTTTGCGCAGGAGGCAGTAGTCCCTGAGAGCGGTTGCGTCACAATTCCGGACGATGTTGGATTCCCCCAGGCTGCATACATCGGTTGCTGCGTAACTACCGGCGTTGGTGCTGCCATCTACGGCGCAAAGGTCACACCTGGTAGCAGCGTCGCAGTCGTCGGGTGCGGCGGCGTTGGCCTCAACGTGTTGCAGGGTGCGCGACTTTCCGGTGCAACCACAATCATTGCGGTGGACACTGACGATGGGAAACTTGAGTTCGCAGGTCAGTTCGGCGCAACCCACTTCGTCAACCCAAGCAACGGTGACCCGATAGCAGCCATCAAAGCGTTGACAGACGGCCTTGGCGCAGACTTCACCTTTGAAGCGTATGGTGGAGCAGAGACCATTGAAACGGCCTACAACTCCTCCAAGAAGGGCGGCACCACGGTCGTCATCGGTATCTCGCCCATCGGTTCAGACCCCGTCATCAACCCCGTGGAGTTGGTACGGTTTGAGAAGACCCTGAAGGGCAGCTTCTACGGCTCTGCACGGCCGCGCGTGGACTTCAACGTAATGGTTGACCTGTACCGCTCCGGCAAGATTGACTTGGACACGCTGGAAGGCAAGCACTACTCCCTTGACCAGATCAATGAGGCATACGCAGACCTGGAAGCAGGCCTTCCCGGCAGAGGCGTAATCACAGAATTTTAGACCCCATAGCTCATGCGTTACTAAAAGGGGAGAACAATGCCCGGTACGTTGACGGTTCTAGACTTGATACAGAACGGCACTATGAGCGCTGAGATGGCAGCGACGATGTGGGCGGCTATGGATGACCGCAGCTCCTTCATCGTCGCTGCCGGGCCGCGCCAGGCCGGTAAGAGCACCAACACCAACGCCATCTTGGGGATGCTGCTAGGCGATGTCCCGCTGCATGACCTTTCCGGGGAAGCAGCTCAGTTTGCAGAGTTGGCAGCTTCACCCAATGGGGGTTACCTGGTGGTAGCCGAGTTCAGCAACCACATGCCAAAGTATCTGCGCGGTGAGCAAGTCATGCAGGTCTTTCAGACGGCTGAAAAAGGCTACTCCATTGCAGGAACCCTCCACGCCGACACACCGGAGGACTTGTTTTACGAGTTGCACTCCCACGGGCCACTCACCGATAACGACCTCTCCCGTATACGCTTCCTGGTGTTCCTGGCGATGCGCGGCTCGATGGAGGAGCCCCTTCGTCGAGTGGCCAGTGTCTGGGAAGTGGACGGCGTCTCCGATGCCAAGCCTTGGGCGCGCATCCTGCACCGATGGAACGAGGCTGATGACAGCTTTGATGTTGTGGATTCGCCGTCGTTGCTGTCTGTCACTGCCGCAGAGCTTGCTGACCGCGCGGCCAAACTCAGAACTCTGGCTGTAACTGGCCAGACCAGCGCGGATGCCCTTGCATCGCTTTTGGCAGGGTAGCCCCCCTCCGTTCAACCTTATTCAAACAAGAGGAGACAACGTTATGACTACCCTCGTGTTCGGCGGTACAGGCTTCATCGGCAGGCGCACCATCCCTCGCCTCGTTCAGCGCGGTGAGCAGGTGGTGGTGGTGGACATCAACCCAGCCACAGCCAACTTCAGCGAACATGGCGATGCCGTCCGTGTCATCTCAGGAGACATCACCAACTTTGAAGACGTCATCAAGGCTATCATGGAGGTCAAGCCGGATCGCATCATGAACCTGGCCTACCTGCTTGGCTCCGGCGAGGACACGCCGCACTTCACCATGCGCCTCAACGTCATGGGTATGGACAACGTTTTTGAGGCTGCGCGACTCTGCGGCGTGAAGCGCATAACCTACGCAAGCTCCATTGCTGTCAGCGGGCTGCAGACCAACTTCGGTGACCGTATGACCAATGAGGACGACGCCATGTACGGCACCCGTCAGTACTCCAAACACAAGATGTTCAATGAGTACCAGGCATCGCAGTACAACCGCATCTACGGCATGAACATCACTGGCATCAGGCCGCCCAACGTGACCGGGTACGATAAGGTGCGCGGCTCCACGGATCATGTGCTGGCCATCGTGTTGCCCGCCGAGGGACTGCCGGTCAACTTCCCGCACAAGCAGATGACAAAATTGCCCCTCCACGTTGACGAGATTGCTGAGGTATTCACCCGCGTGACGCTGGCCGACTCCTCCGCCTATGAGGTGTACAACGCCGGCGGCACACCCATCAGCCTTGGCGAGATCGCCGACATCGTACGGGAGTTCATCCCTGACGCTCAAATCACCTTCGACGACGAGGGCGGCATCGAGCACTCCGATAACTTCCTGGTGGACAACAGTCGTCTGCTGACAGAGTTTGAGCTGGAGTACGCGCCCTACCGTGACCGTGTGCTGCAAATGATTAATGAGGTTCGTGAGCACCACGGCATGCCGCTAGTTCAGGGCAAGTAGCAGACAGAGCAAAGGGAGCAGGAACACATTGGCTAACATCGGGTTGGTAGTAGCAGAGGCAAACGCACAGTTGGTGGTTGACCGCATCAAGCAGGCAGAGGAAATGGGCATCCCGGCAGTGTGGATGACCATCGGCGGAGCCAGCGGCGGCGATGTCCTCACCACCTACGCGGCAGCAGCAGTGGTGACCAAACGCATTCTCATGGGCACCGCCATTGTCCCGAACATGCCGCGCCACCCCATCATCATGGCGCAGCAGGCCAACGCCATCAACTCCCTGGCTCCCGGTCGCTTCCGCCTGGGCATCGGCCCCAGCCACAATGCCATCATTGAGAACACCTTTGGCTACACTTTCGATAAGCCTTTGAGCAGGCTAAGCGAATACGTAAGCATCGTTTCCACCCTGCTAAACGAGGGTGATGTTCAGTTTGATGGTGAGTTCTACAACGCCCACACCAAGATTGCGAACCCGGCAAAGACCACCATCATGGCATCGGCCCTGCGGACAGCGTCGTTCGAGTTCTGCGGAGCACGGGGCATCGCGGCCCTATCGTGGGTGTGCCCCGCAAACTACCTTAGGGACATAGCCATGCCCGCCATAAAGCGGGGAGCCGAAAAGGCAGGTCACACGACGACTCCACCCGTCATCGCCCACGTACCAGTCTGCTTGAGCGAAGACCCGGAAGAGGTGCGCGCCGCCGTCAGGGAGCAGATGGGCCACTACCCCAAATCACCCTTCTACGCGCAGATGTTCACCGATGCTGGCTTCCCGGAAGCTTCCGAAGGCGTTTGGAGCGATGCAATGGTGGATGCCACGGTCATCTGGGGCAATGAGGAGCAGATTCAGGCGAAGATGAAGGAATGGCTCTCGTACGGCTTTGGCGAGTTGATGGCCCACCCAGTCATCGTTGGCCCTGAGCGGGAGACGGCGTTGCAGGCCACCATGGAAATTATCACCACCGCTGCCCAGCAGCAGGGCTAGGTTCTCCTAGCCCGTCGGCGCATCCGCAACGTCAACTGGCGTTCGACTCCGTCGCGGGTGTTTTGCCATTCCTATGACCGTGCTGGCCATGAAGTACGCAATCATCACCCCGAAGAACCCCCAGAAGTATGACCCCTGGGAGTCGAACGCAACGGCTACGATAATCGGGCTGACGGCCGTGGCTGCTGTGGTGAAGGGTCTCAACACCCCCTGGATACCCCCCAGGTGATTTCTTCCAAAGTAGTCAGCCACCAGCATGGGTTGCAGGATGAAGTAGCCGCCTATGCTCATCCCGTGGAACGCCGCAAACCCAAACAGCAGCAGCTTATTGTTGTCCGGCATAACAAGCAGCCAGATGATGCTGCACCCCGTAAGAAAAGTCTGAACCACCAGCAGGTATCGTATCTGGAACCGCTCGCCTAGAGCACCCCACAGGATACGAACGCTCACAGAGCAGGCGCCGTAAAGCGTGATTGCCAGAGACCCTATAGCCGCCGAGTACCCGATGTTCTGGAAGTGCGGCAGCAAGTTGGCCTGGAAGCCCTGAAGCCCCACGCTGGCTAGCATGATGCCCGCAGCAATGAACCAGAATGCAGATGTCCTAAAGGCTTCCTTCCGTGTCAGGCTCACCTCTTGCGGCGGCCTTACTCCACCCGCAGACACGTCACGCGGCTCCGTATCACCGTCGGGAAGCAGCCCAATGTCTGCTGGTTGCGTCCGCACCAGCAGGGAGAGGGGAGCCAGGACAATCAGTGTGAATATGCCCATGAGCATCCAGGCATCGCGCCAACCGACGAGTGCTAGGACGCCCTGAATCGTGATGGGGAAGAGCATAGGCCCGAAGCCCGAACCCATGAGGGCGATGCCCATTGCTCTACCACGCCGTCTAATAAACCACTTGGGCAGCACAGCCTGGGTCAGCATTGCGCCCGCGCCCATCTGGGTTATCCCTCCCACCACGCCAATGAGGAGGTACAACTCCCACAGGTGATGGACGTATTTCAGACCCATAAGTGAAAGAGCAAGGAGGATGGCGCTGCCCAGCATGAGGATGCGTGGTCCCTGTTTGGTGTCCTGCAGCGGGCCGATGAAGGGCGCAGTCACCCCGGCGATGATAGAGCGAATGGTCATTGCGAAGAAGAAGGATGTTCTTGACCAGCCCAACTCATCGCTCATGGGTGTCACAAAGACGCTAACACCCCAAATTACCGGGCCGGTTGAGAACGCTCCCGCCACAAAGGCGACAGCAACAAGCACCCAGCCATAGAAAATTTTGTGACCGAACAAATTCAAGTGTCTTATCTACCGCCCGCGCAAATGTGCACACCCTTACCATTCTGGATTCGGCCAGACACTCAGCAACATCCATTGGGAACCGTTAGGCATATGGGTCGAGGTCGTGCCCTCGGGCTAGCCTAGTACCTCTTTCGCTGCCTCAGTCCCTGCAATGCGCCCGAACACCGCTCCGGCCATCATTCCTCCTCCAGAGGGGTAGTTCCAATGCCAGAGACCACCCAGCATCTCGCCGACTGCGTAGAGGCCGGGAATGGGCCGATCCATAGTGTGGGTCACCTGGCAGGTGTTGGACGTCTTCAGTCCGCCGTAGCAGAAGGTCATGCCGCACACCACAGGGAACCCCTCGTACGGGGGCGCATCAAACTTCAACGCCCAGTTCTTCCGCGGAGGTTCAATGCCCAATGCACTGACACCATCAGGGCTAAACGCATCAAACTCGCCGGGCTGGACAGCATCGTTGTACCCTCGCATCGTCAACATGAAAGAGGGAACATCCTGGATATCAAGCTTCTCCGCCAGGCCCTCAAGGGTGTTCGATTTAAAGCCTTCAGCCTTACCGTAGCCACGGATGACGTTGAGGTCACGGTGCTTGGAGTCAAATATCTGGAACGCTTGCCCTCTGGGTTGAGCCAGGATGGCACGTCCCATCTTGGCGTAGGTCAGCCCCCGCCAAGTCTCGCCTTCGTCCACAAACCGCTTCCCATTAAGGTTGACCATGACCGAGTAGGGGTAGGAGTACCGACTCCAGAAATCTCCCGTCTTGTTCTCGCCGGGATAGTCAAAGGCCGGACGGTTGGCGTCCTGCGGTGAAGAGTGGCAGCTGGACCAGCTACCGTTGGGCAGTGCACCAATGTTCATGGCCATCTGCAGACCCTCGCCAGTGTTGAAGGGGGTTCCACGCAGCTTCACCGTGTCCCACAGGGGGCCAAGATATCGAGCGCGCATTTCCGCATTGGACTCAAAGCTGCCAGCCGCCATGATGACGACGTTGGCATGGACGTTCACAAATCCGTTGGGCCCTAGAGCACGGACACCAGTTACCTTCCCCTGATCGTCCTGGAACAGATCCACAGCCTGTGTATCGTAGTGCACCGTGCCGCCAAGCTTCTCAAAGGCGGCGAACCACCGGTTGGACATCCCATACCCACCGCCATCAAAGGAAACGGCGTTTGCAGATATTGGGTTGTCAAAGGTCAGCGCCCAAAGGTGCCCTAGGCCCCTCATCCATTGCACAGTCTCATAGGATTGGTTGACCAGAATAGACGCCAACTCAGGGTCGCTCATCCCCTCTGTGACGTTCATGATATTGTCGTAGTACCGCTCCTTGGTGTACCCGTAGATTCGCTCGTTCATACGTTTCAGGGTTTCTGGAGAGAGGTCGGCAAGCAACGGCTTCAGGTCCTCCACACCATCATAGGCAAAGAGCATATGTACAGTGAGGGCACTGTTGCCGCCACGGTATTGCTTGGGGGCTTTCTCCAGCACAATAACGTCTGCGCCACCCTGTCGCGCCGCAACCGCTGCGGAGAGGCCAGCGTTACCCGCGCCCACTACAACTACTTGAGTTCGTATATCTTGATCCATGATTTTTGTCCTTTGTGTAATTCTCGGTATTCGCCACAGCATCGTGTACAGGGCATCACGTGACAGACAATGCAGGTTCCCGGCACGAGGGGGAGTATAGGCTTCAGCATATTCGCAGGCAAGGGCTATGCCTTTGTCACAACGATAGTAAACGTGTAAAGTACACAAGCGTGATTCGATAATAGCTCCATCACCTGGGAATATTTGTTTTATTACACCTATGAGGAAGTGGAAGGAAACCCGCCCTTTGAGGAACCATGGCCCAACAGCCTGAGGCTGAAAAAACTCAACCATTAGGCACCAAAGTTTCGCCTCTCGCCTCCCTGGGGTTCCGCGACTACCGCCTTTTATTTATTGGCGGCTTCTTCTCCGGCACCGCCAACCAGATGCGTCAAGCGTTCAACCTCTATCTGGTCTATGACATCTCTGATTCCATTTTGCTTGTTGGCTTCACCGGCCTCTTCCAGGTCATCCCAGCCCTCACCCTTGGGCTGTTTGCAGGGGCTCTGGCAGACGTCTTTGACCGGCGCAAACTCCTGCTCATTGTGAACTCCCTCAGCATGATCCCTGCCTTCGCGCTGGGGGCACTGCTCCTTACTGGTAGCCTTGAGGTTTGGCACATCTTTGTATTCACCACCCTCACATCGCTGATTAACATAGCTCAGGGGCCTGCTCGCAACTCCCTTGTACCCAAGCTGGTGCCTAGAACCCACCTGATGAACGCCGTCACCTTGAACGGTAGTCTGCAACAAGCCACATTCTTTATTGGCCCACTCATGGGCGGTATTCTGGTTGATTATTTAGGCGCAGGAGTCACCTACATCATCAACGCATTCCTGCTTCTGCCGTCCATGTTGGTCCTGCTATTCATCCGCACCTCCGGAAAGCCTGAGGGGGAGGCACGGCGGGTCTCTATTGGCATGGTGCTGGACGGCATGAAGTTCATCTGGGCAACGCGTATCCTGCTGGGTTTGTATTTAACGGACTTCGGTTTGTCTTCTGTGGGCTTTTTCCGGCCAATGCTCACCATCATGGCCAAAGACGTGTTTGACGTAGGGCCATTAGGGTTGGGAATACTCTACGCATCACCAGCCATTGGAGCGGTTCTTGGGTTCATCACTATGCTTTGGATAGGAGAAGTCCAACGCAAGGGCGCCCTTTTCCTGGTGGCCATTTTCTTGTACGCCCTGGGATTGGCTTTCTTGGGTCTATCTACCCTGTTCTGGATGGGGATGATTGCAGGAGCAGTGCTGGGGTATACGGACTCCATTAGTTTGGTTCTCCGCCAAACCTTGACGCAACTCCTGGCGCCTGATGAATATCGAGGTAGGGCCACTGCGTTCACGCGACTCTTCGCCCAGACTGGGAACGCCATTGGCGCAACGGAAGCGGGAGTTGCAGCATCAATCATGGGCCCTGGCGGCGCGCTTATCTTAGGAGGGGCGATTGGTGTAGTCATTGTTCTCTCCGTTGGCTTCGGCTGGCGAGGCCTTTGGCGATATCGTTCAACTGACTCTTAACCGCGCACAATAGGGTTTGTTTCACTTTGGCCTAACGTGTACAGTATGTAGCTACGGGTAACCGCATAGTCCTGCCCAGCGCACGCCCAGATACACAACCACCTTGGTATAGGCGCGCCCTGCGTAATCCCCCCAATAATGAGGAGCCATGTCAGAACAACCAGATGTCCAGCGTCCTGCCGATAGCGGTAGAGTCAAGCCGTGGGCATCGTTAGCGCATAGGGATTTTCGGTACATGTGGGCCGGTTCCCTTAGCGCATCCATCGCGCGGCAGATGCGCCAGGTCATCAACCTCTATTTCATCTATGATCTGACGGGTTCTGCCTACATGCTCGGCTTAGTGGGGTTGTTTCAGGTCATTCCGACGATGGCGTTCGGCCTCTTTGGTGGTGTCATTGCTGACGTCTTTGACCGCCGCAAGTTGCTTTTGCTAGCCCAGGTAGGCGGGCTGATCCCTGCGGTAGGACTTGCGGTGCTTGTCCACACAGACACCATTGCTGTATGGCATATCTTTGCTTTCACCAGCATGAGTGCGGCCATGAATATCCTGGAAGGGCCATCCCGGACTGCTTACCTCCCCAGGCTTGTGCCGGAACACCATCTGATGAACGCGGTAACCCTGAACTCCAGCGTGTTTGAACTCTCTGTGTTGGTCGGCCCCATCCTTGGTGGCGTGCTCCTCGACTTTATAAACATTGGCAACGTCTATGTGGTTAACGCCTTTTTGTTCCTTCCCACTCTCTTCTTTTTCTCAATGATAAAGGCTTCCGGAAAACCGCTGGGAGAGCGACGCTTCGTCTCTTTCCATGCCATATTTGAAGGGATGCAATTCATCTGGTTCCAACGCATCCTGCTGGGGATGTTCCTAGTGGACTTCGGTCTGGTCATCGTAGGGTTCTATCGCCCCATCCTCACCATCCTGGCAAGCGACGTCTTTCACGTGGGAGGGACAGGGCTCGGTATACTCTTCGCTGCCCCAGCAATAGGCTCCTTTATGGGGTTTGTCACCCTGCTGTGGATGGGGGATATCAAACGTAAAGGGGCTCTGTTCATCTTCTCCGTCTTTGGCTACTCGTTTGGCCTGATATTCTTAGGGCTTGCCCACTGGTACTGGCTAGCCCTCATTGCAGCGTGGACGTTAGGGTATACAGACTCCCTAAGCGTGGTGATACGCCAGACCCTCACGCAACTCCTAGCGCCTGACGAGATTCGGGGACGCGCGGCAAGCTTCTCAAACCTCTTTGCCAACGCAGGCAACGCGTTAGGTTCAATGGAAGCGGGTTTTGTGGCTCAGGCCATCGGAGCGGGTGGAACCCTGGTTCTTGGCGGAATTATAGCCACAGGGCTTGTTACCGCAGTAGGATTAAGCTGGCGTGGCCTTTGGCGGTACACGTCGCCAGAACGGTAAGAAAATTTGTCTCAGGAGAAACACTATGACTGAACACTCAATCGCAATAATCCGTGGTGACGGCATAGGCGTTGACGTTGTGGAAGAGGGATTGAAGACCCTCAATGCCATCGCACGAAAATTCGATATCACGTTTAAGTTCACGGAGTTCCCCTGGGGCACAGATTATTACTTCAAGAACGGCGTGATGATGCCGTCCGATGGCTTGGACATCCTATCCAAGTTTGATGCCATCTACTTCGGCGCGGTGGGTCATCCTGAGGTGCAGGACCACATCACGTTGAACGGACTGCTGCTTCCCATGCGTCGCGGCTTTGACCAATATGTCTGCGAGCGACCCTGCGTCCTGTTTCCAGGCGTCACATCGCCCTTACGCGACAAGAAGGTCGGCGATATAGACATGGTGGTTATTCGCGAGAACACGGAGGGCGAGTACGCCAACGTGGGCGGCTTTCTGTACGAGGGGTTCCCGGAGGAGATTGGCGTTCAGACGGGAGTCTTTACGCGCCACGGATGTGAGCGGGTCATTACCTACGCCTTTGAACTCGCCAAGAAACGCAACAAGAAGAATCACGTCACATCTGTGACCAAGTCCAATGCCCAGGGCTACGGCATGGTGGTCTGGGACAGGGCTTTTGAGCGAGTGGCTGAGCGTTACCCTGATATCAGCACGAATTCACTGTTGGTGGACGCTGCGTGCATGGAGTTCATCCGAAAGCCAGAGGTCTTTGATGTAGTGGTGGGCAGCAATTTGTTCGGTGACATCCTAACGGACATAGGGGCAATCATCACCGGAAGCATGGGGCTGGCCATGAGCGGCAACATTGACCCGGAACGACGCTTCCCCTCTATGTTTGAGCCAGTACACGGCAGCGCACCGGACATTGCAGGCAAGGGTATCGCCAACCCGCTGGCGGCTATCCTCTCTGCAGGCATGATGATGCGGCATCTGGGAGAAGTAGAAGCAGAAGCAGCGATTGAAGCAGCGGTACTCAGCGTTGTAGAAGAGAACGAAACTCTGACGCCTGACCTTGGAGGCTCGTCCAGTACGGCTGCCGTAGGCGATGCAGTGGTCACCGCGCTAGGGCGGTAGCAACGCCTTTGTTCCTGACGTTCATCCGACAAGGGCTGAGATGCGCGTCATCTTTTCCCTAAGAAGGGTTTAGGCTGGCAGTAGCGGGGTTAGACATGCAGGGCACTTTCCCAGCAAAAGAGTCATCGACTCCCGGGTGGCTTCACCCCGGCTGTGGTTGTCCTCACGCTGTAAACGCCAGTCCGCGCCGTGAGGAGAAGCGTCTTGTAGTCAGGGCCTCCAAAGGCGCAGTTGGCAGGTATCTCCGGCAGTATGATGGTACCCAGGTGTTCACCTGTCGGACTGAACACCCAGCAGCCACCGGGGCCTGTAGCGTACACACGACCCTCAACGTCCACTTTCATACCGTCAGGAACGCCCTCCTGCCCTTCAAGCTTCAAACCTGCAAAGACCCTGCCGTTAATAGCAGACCCATCAAGTTGCAGATCAAAGGCGCGGATGTGCATGTCCGGGCGTGAGTTAGCCACATACAGCGTCCGCTCGTCAGGGGAGAGCGCCAGGCCGTTGGGGAACTCAAAATCGGTGATGATGGGGCTCATCGTGCCATCGGGCGCAATGCGGTAAACGCCGTTGATAGACTGCTCCTTTTCCGGGGGCTCCATCCGAGGGCCAGGGTCAGTGAAGTAGATACTACCGTCAGAGGCGCAAATCACATCGTTCGGGCGGTTCAGTCGCTTGCCGTCCCAGCGGTCAAACATCGTTGTGAAAGAGCCATCGTCCTCCCAGCGGTTGAGCTGCCGACTTCCCATCTCGCACATCAGCAGTCGCCCTTGCAGGTCAAACGTCAGGCCATTCGCCTGATTGCTGTCCTCCCGAACGACTTCAGGTTGACCGCCTGGTACCAACTTATAGATGCGGTTGGTACGGATATCAACAAATTTCCAATATCCAGCAGAATACCAGAGGGGCCCTTCCGTAAACTCAAACCCGGAGGCCAGTTGTTCCGACTCTGCTGATTCAATGATGCCCGCTAATCTCTCGTCCATAACATCCTCCTCCAGCTCCGTGATATTGCCCCCAAGGGACACGAAGTCGCTTCCGCATTCAGGCCGGCTTCCAGCAAGAGCGGCTAAGCCGCTTGTTAGGCCATCAATCCCTCTGTGGTCTTTGTCAACAACTCAAGCTGTCCGATGTCCAGGCTGGACGGCTCCAGAATCAGCGTGACCTCAGGGGTATCCGCTTCGCCAAACTCACGTAGAGCAGCTTTCACCGCCGCAGGTTCGCCATAGATGGCCGACTTATCAACATCGAAATTGGGGCCGTAATACTCTCCCCAATGGGCCTTGGCCAAGTCAAACGCTTTTTGTTTGCTCTGGTCTACGCTGACGTTGATGAGCTTGCTATACCCAAGGCTGTCAGGGTCACGGCCCTTCTCTTTAGCAAATCCCTTTATGCTCTCCACCCCTGAAACAAAGGTCCCTGCCGGTGCACCACCGGAACCAACCCAGCCATCGGCAATCTCCGACAGTCGACGGAGCATAGGCTCGCTACCACCACCGAACCACAAGGGCACTCCCGTTTTCTGCGCCGACTGCTGTAAGGGCTTAGGGCTCATGGTGCCGTGCTCAACTTGGTGGTACTGGCCATCGTAGGAGGCGTCCTCGCCAGCCCACAGCGCCCGCATGATAGCCACGTTCTCCCGCAGATGCGCCACCCGCTTGTCCATTGCCACACCCAGGCTCTTGTACTCCGCCTCTGTGCCGCCGATGGAGATGCCCAGCGTCAAACGGCCGCCAGAGAGGTAGTCAATTGACGAGGCGGTTTTAGCCAGAATCACCGGATTGCGATAGGCCGTCAGCATCACCGCTGTTCCCAAGCGAATTCGACTGGTCTGCGCGGCGGCCCACGTGAGCAAGACCAGCGGGTCTACAACGTCCACTCGGTAGTAGACGTGATCGCCCACCCATATCGAGTGGTAGCCCATGTTCTCAGCTTCCAGGATGAACCGACGGACAGCTTCAACGTCTGTGGGGTGAACAGAGGGGATGCGGAGTCCAACGTTAACGGTAGTCGCCATAGTAATCTCCGTAATGAATATTGGGATATCCCGCCAGATCAGTCCTGATTATTCGCCAGCAGAAGGTTCAGTGTCTGGAGGCAACACTTCTGGCGCTGGCCCGCCGTTCTTTTGAATTGCATCCCAAAGCTGGGTGACAAACTCTTCCATATTCCGTGGCCGGATGATGACCCCCGATTTACCTGCCCTGCGTATAAACACTCCGGCGCTCAACGGTATCTTGACGATACCGGCATCGCGAATTATATCGAGGGGTATCTCAAGGATGCGTGGCCGACCGTAATGGATGACCAGCTTATTTGCGAAAACGTAGTATTTCTGGGCGGTGGTGAACCAGTACAGCCCTCCAATGCCGATGCCAAGAATCAACAGAACCGGCTGTAATCCTATGGCACCGAGGACAACAACAGCCGCCGCAATTGCAACGTTGATGCGCTGGAAGAATGACCGAGAGTGCTGGGCGCTGTAGATTGGTTGTTCATTTTGCATGGCGTGAGTTTATCACACGCTCCAATAGTTATGGGTGAAGGGCGTCGAAGGGCAGGGGCTGAACACTCTTGTCTCTCAAGTCTGTTTACTGCGTGCATTCTATTATGGGGCCAGGGCTCTCCTTGGCTAGTTGTACGAAGTATTTCATGGAGTCTGGGTTAGCCAGGGATGCGGGCGTGACTACCACGTTCGGCGATTCCCCAAGCAGGATGCGCTTCACCGGCACTTCTACCTTCTTGCCGTTCAGCGTTCGAGGCACTTCAGGCACAGCATAGACTTCGTCGGGGACGTGTCGCGGCGACAGCGCACTACGTAATCGAGCCTTCAGCTTGGCGGTCAGGGTATCGTCGAGTTGCACTCCCTCTACCAGCACAAGGAAAAGTAGCAGCTTCCCCTCTGTGCCAAGGCTGCTAGTATCAATGACTAGGCTGTCCGTCACCTCTGGCAGCTCATCCACAATACTGTAGAACTCGCTGGTGCCCATGCGGACGCCGCCCCGGTTCAACGTGGAGTCTGAGCGACCGTAGATGATGCAGCTTCCCCGCTCCGTCACCTTCAACCAATCGCCGTGACGCCACACGCCGGGGTAGACATTGAAGTAGCTCTCGCTGTAGCGACTGCCATCGGTATCACCCCAGAGGTAGAGGGGCATTGAGGGCATTGGCTCCGTGACCACCAGTTCGCCAACCTGCCCCGTGACCGGGTGACCAGACTCGTCGAACGACTGCATTGCCGTGCCAAGCCCTCGACACTGGAGCTCGCCAGCATGGACAGGCAGAATAGGGCACGAAAATGCCAGCGATGTACAAATGTCCGTGCCTCCGCTTGTGGAGCCCAACAAAACGTCGCTTTTAATGTGCTGGTACACCCAAGCGAAGCCCTCTGGCGGCAAGGGTGAAGCCGTGGAGCCGATGCCTCGCAACGCAGATAGATCAAAATCACGTCCAGGCTCAACACCAGCTTTCATACACGCTGCGATAAAGGGCGCGCTGGTTCCGAAGTAGGTGATGCCGGTCTCCTGCGTCAGACGCCACATTGCGTCCATGTCCGGGTAGGCCGGGCTGCCATCGTACAGCACGATGGTCATGCCATGCAGCAGGCCGCCCATCAGAAAATTCCACATCATCCAGCCAGTGGTTGTAAACCAGAAGAACCGGTCATCAGCGGTCAGGTCAAGGTGCAGCGATATGGCCTTGAGGTGCTCTATCAGGATGCCGCCCTGGCTTTGGACAATGGCTTTTGGCACACCAGTGGTGCCAGAGGAGTAGAGCACCCACAGGGGGTGATTGAAGGGCACTGGCTCAAAGACCAGCGGGCTGTCATCTCCAAGCAGGTCATCCCACGCAACGGCGTCCTTTAGACCCCCTAAAGGCGCTTTTGCTTCATCGGTGAGGTAAGAAACCAAAACGGTCGCCTTCAACGTCGGCAGGCTGGCCTGTATCTCCGCTGATGCTTCCATGCGCTCAAAGGCTTTGCCGTTGTAGTGATAGCCGTCCACGGTGATAAGCACCGTCGGTTCAATCTGCTGGAAGCGATCCACCACGTTGCGCGCTCCGAAGTCCGGCGAGCACGACGACCACACGGCACCGATGCTTGCTGTGGCCAGGAACGCTACGACTGCCTCCGGGATGTTGGGTAGATACGCACCAACACAATCGCCCTTGCCTACCCCCAACCGACGCAGCCCGGCAGCAATGGAGGCCACCTGTCGATGGAGTTCGGCGTAGGTCAGGGTACGGGCGCCATCGCCCTCGTTGCGGAAGATGATGGCAGGATGGTCGTCACGGCGCGCCAATGCGCGTTCAGCGTAGTTCAGTTCAGCGCCGGGGAACCACTGCGCCCCCGGCATACGCCGGTCCCCAAGCACCTTGGTGTAGGGCTTAGTAGCCTTGACGGCAAAGAACTCCCAGACGCTGGCCCAGAACCCTTCCAGGTCTGACGCCGACCAATCCCACAACGCATCGTACGACGTGAAGTCGAGGCCCTTTTTGTCCTTGATCCAAGCCATGTAACGCGTGATGTTGGCGTTGACCTTCTGCTGTTCAGAGGGTTCCCAGAGGAGGGTTCCTTCAATCACTTTGTCCATGAAACCACTCCGTCAATAATCAATCACTCTCTTTGATAACCGTCAGGTTCCATGGGTCCAGGGCACGCCCTGGTAGGCCCAGGACTGCGTCCTGGTTAGTAGTGGATTGCCTTGCCGACGCCGCCGCCAGCCGCAATGGTATCGCCTGTAATGGCAACCGCTTTCGGTGACGCCAGGAACGCAACGACGTTGGCAATATCGTGGGCGTCTACGGCCTTGTGGATGGTGTTACCCGCCAATCGCTCCTCGGCATCGAGTGTCGTGCGCTCCGTACGAGTGCCGCCTGGGTGAACAACAGTTACGTTGATGCCGTGCTCACCAAGTTCGTCTGCCAGGTTCTTGGACAAAGCAGCAACTGAAACGTTGCGCATACTGCCAATGATGTTGCCACTCTGTCGCGCTGCCATACCGCTTATGTTGATGATGCGGCCCCAGCCCTTCGCGATCATGTACGGTGAGGCTGCCTGCGCAGTACGCAGATACCCCATGACCTTGACGTTCATGTCGGCCCAGAACGCGTCAACGGTCATCTCCGGCAGCTTGGGCGGTGCTGAGAAACCACCAGCCGTGGCTGCGCCGTTCACCAGGATGTCCACGCCACCAAGGGCCGCAGCAGCAGCCTTCACCATGGCTTTGACGGACTCATCATCGCCAGTGTTCACCGTGATGGGCACAATCTTGCGACCCGTTGCTGTAGCAATCTCCTTGGCTGTGGCCTCAAGTCGATCCATTTCACGGGCGACGATGGCTACGTCCACACCCTCTTCTGCCAGCACGAGGGCAATCTGCTTACCGATGCCCCGGCTACCGCCGGTGACAATCGCTGTTTTTCCTGTCAGTTCCAAGTCCATTTTTGTGCTCCTGCGGTTTTGTTTCTTTGTCTATTCTGTCCCAACGGTAATCGTCAGGCACTCGAGTTCAGGGCCTCGTCCTGCCTATGCCCTGGCTATCTTCTCCACGCGCTGCACGTTCTCAATACCTACCGAGAACTCCCCCGACTCAACGCCTTTGATGACCGTCACAGCAGCATTGCTGTAGGGTGTTGCCAGCCCCAGTTCTTTGCCGCGTCTAGACACGTGGCCGTTGAGGTAATCAATCTCCGTCTTGCGACCCTTCATGATGTCCTGGTACAACGATGGGTACCCTGCAACAGCTGGGGGCGGCCCAGAGAACGTGGCTTCAAGTTCAACGTTGCCTTCCCATGCAGCCTGCTCAATATCGTCCAACGTGAAGCCCTTCATTGGCGATGGGATGGTGTGGCCCAATGATCGCCCAACGCGAAGTGCCTCTGCGCCAAACTTCAACATCATTCTCCGGGACTCCGGGTTGGCCCGAACTTCATGGCTGGTAAGGCCCGTCATGCCTGCCGAGGGGTTAGCCATGCAGTTGATGGCCATCTTTGACCATCGCTCACCCCAGAGGTTATCGGTCACAGTGGTGTCGCCTGCGTGGTTCCATAGCTGCTGAACCTCTCGCACACGCTCCGTATCTCGACCGTCCAACTCGCCGACGGTGAAGGACACGTTGCCTTTGAGTGCCTGGCTCATGGAACCCGTTTGTCGCGCATGACCTGCTTCCATCAACCAGGCAGAAATCGTGCTGACGCAGCCGATGAGTCGGTCGGCTCCCACCAACGGCGCAATCTGCTCCTCGTTGATGCTGTTCTGAGGGCTGACGAAGTAACCGTTGTCCGTCAGGAACGGCTTCATCAACTCAATGGCCCAGGGAGTATCGTACGATTTCATTGCCACAATAATGAGGTCAAACTTTTCCTTGAAGGATGCCAGTTCATCCACGTGCCGAGCGTCCACCTGCACAAGGTGTTCACCTTGAACACCATCGAGTATCAGGCCATCCTTCTGCATCTTCTCAACGTGCTCTCGCCACGGGTCGAAGAGCACTACGTCCTCGCCACCACGGGTCAAGTGACCGCCAAGGGTGGCACCAATTGCTCCTGCGCCAATTACACCAATCTTCATAACATCCTCTTTTTAACTCTTACTTAAACCGGATTTTAGGCCTGGGGCAACGTGTGCGGCTCCAAAGCCGTTGCAATGTCTGCGTCAGAGGAACTGGCCGGAATCACCATGCGTGACGGAAGCACACCATATGCCTTGGCGTTCTGCGCTATGGCTGGTTCTGTACCCTCCATCAAATCACGGGCAGCCTTCAGGATGCTCTGGCGCACCCGGATGATGGCCTGGTCTGCGCTGACCAAATGCTCATCCGTCCTGGGCGAAACCGGGCCCCACTGATCCTCAATAAGCGCCAAGTCCTGAATGGGGAACGATTTGATTCCGGTGTAGCTGAAGTTCTTCTGCATCACCCTATCAATCAGGTAGTCGTTACTCTTGTTTGCCTGGGGAATGAACGTGCCAGGAATCACATGAGGAAACAGGAATCCGCCGTACTTGTCCTCGTTCAATTCCATGTCAGAAAGCGGGTCGTTCAAGTCATAGCGGATGCGGTAGTGGGCCGTGTACTCGTCGTCGATGGGTACGCGGATGTTCATCTGCAACACCTTGGGACTGGCCCCTGGCGTGGTGAACGCGGGAAGCATCCAGTGGCTGATACCCAGGTACATGTCTCCGTCCGGCTGGTTACGGATTGCGCCCATCAACAGGCCGTAGTCCGTGTCCTTCAGGACGTACCTTGGCCTGGGGTCAATGCTGGTGCTCTCACGGATTTTGAGGTGTTGGTTGTTCTGGTTCCCATCCAAGGTGCTGTGGAGATAGAACGCATGGCTGACGTCCAGGTCACCCTCCATGGACTGGAAGTAGTTGCAATTAACTATGAGTTTCTGCATGAAGATATGGCTCTGCGGCAACTCCGTCCACTGGAAGGCTGGGAAAGGAGGTTGGTGCTCCTTGGGCCCCATGTACACCCAGATAATCCCGCCCTTATCTATGGCCGGATACGCCGCGATGTTCACTTTATCTTTGTAGGTTCCCCCCTCTGGACTGTTGGGGAGGTCTACACATGTACCATCTATATCAAACTTCCACCCGTGGTAGACGCAGCGCAGTCCGCACTCCTCGTTGCGGCCGAAGAACAGTGGCGCGCCGCGATGGGGGCAGTAGGCATCAAGAATGCCAGGATTGCCATTGCTGTCCCGAAAGGCCACTAGGTTCTCACCCAGCAGCTTCACTCGAACCGGGGTGCTGTCAGCGCCCGGAATTTCTTCCGATACCATGGCAGGCATCCAGAATCGCCGAAATAGCTCTCCCATCGGCGTTCCAGCATCCACCTGTGTAAGCATGGTATTTTCTTCTCGCGTAAGCATAAAATCCCCTCCTCTGGTTTGAGTGTGGTCGATGGGTATTGTCGCACGTGCGGGAAAGGTGTCAAGCAAAGAAAAAGAGCCTCGGCTAACCGGGGCTCTTTTCACCAAGCATATTCAGTGCAAACCTATTGTTTCGGGACTCCAAATGGACTTAGGACATCTTCCACAACAACGTCACCCGGCAGGGTCATGCGGTCAGGGAGGACTCGGTACGCCTTCGGGTTGGTCGCTGATTCTGGCTCTGTGCCCTCCATCAGATCCCTAGCAGCCTTCAACATAATCTGACGTACACGAATGACAGCGGTATCTGCGCTGACCAGGTGTTCTCCCGTCCTGGGAGACACTGGCCCCCATTGATCCTCAATGAGCGCAAGATCCTGAATCTGGAAGGCTTTAATACCGGTGAAAGAGTAGTTCTTCTGCGCTACCCGATCTACCAGGTAGTCATTGCTCTTGTTCGCCACGGTAATGTGGGTTCCGGGGATGAGTTCTGGGAAAAGGAACCCTCCGTACTTGTCCTCGTTTAATTCCTGGGCTGAGAGCGGCTCATTCAAATCGTACCGCAGTCGATACTGGAAGCAGTTCTCATCGTCAATGGGAACGCGGATGTTCATCTGCAACACCGTTGGGCTGGCGCCTGGGGTGGTGTAGCTTGGCAACATCCAGTGGGCCACGCTGACAAACTGGCTTCCGTCTGACTGTTTCCTAATCGCACCCATCAACAATCCATAATCCGTGTCTTCCAAAGCATATCTTGGAGTGGGGTCAAAGTACGTGGGGCCGTCTTCCCTGATTCGTGCAGAAATATTGGCAGTCTGGTCATCCAACGTCCTGTGGAGGAAATACGCGTGACTTGCGTCCAGGTCACCCTCCATGGACTGGAAGTAGTTGCAGTTCAAGGTGGTCTTCTGCATGAAAATATGGCTTAGGGGCAAATCCAGCCACTGGAACTGGTGGAAGGGAGGCTGGTTCTCCTTGGGGCCCATGTACACCCAGATAATCCCGCCCTTATCTACGGCCGGGTACGCTGCGATGCTCACCTTGTCTTTGTAGGTTTCGCCCTCTGGGCTGTTGGGGAGGTCTACACACTTCCCATCCACGTCAAACTTCCATCCGTGGTAGACGCAGCGCAATCCGCACTCCTCGTTGCGACCGAAGAACAGTGGTGCGCCGCGATGGGGGCAGTAGGCATCGATAACGCCAGGGTTGCCATTGCTGTCCCGAAAGGCCACCAGGTTCTCGCCCAGTATCTTCACCCGAGCCGGGGTGCTGTCAGCGCCCGGAATCTCCTCTGAAAGCATGGCAGGCATCCAGTATCGACGAAATAGCTCGCCCATCGGTGTGCCTGGGCCCACTTGCGTGAGCATGGTGTTTTCTTCTTGCGTAAGCATTAATCCCCCCTGGGTGTGTTTTACGGTAGTCTACAGTAGATGGTGTCCTGCCGCCCTGAACCTGTCAAGGCGGCTAGTAGCTAACAACGCTACTTATTCGCTTCCACGGCCTCCACTACTTCAAAAGAAAGCAGCGCTGACCCGGTGGCCACTGGCTGGGAGCCCGCGCCGGCGTGACCGTGGGTGAACTCCTGGCTGTTCAGCCATGTCTGGAAATGCTCTTCCGTCTCCCATCGGGTATAGACGAAATAACGAGTTTCACCCGATACGGGCCGTAGCAACTCAAACCCCTGGAATCCTGGCATGCCTTCTACAACCTTGGCCCGCGCTGCGAAGCGCTCTTCCAGCTGCTCGCCCATGCCCTCTGGTACTTCAATAGCGTTAATCTTAACGACGCTCATGGTCCCTCCCTGGTTGTTTAATTGTTCTTCATCCAGTGTACACGACGGGCCAAGCCATTTATGGGCTGACTAAGAAGGCGTAGCCACTTGATGTGACAGGGTGATTTCTTTGTGGGTCTTGGACGATTCCAGGATGGCTAAACACACCTCAACTGTCGCCTTGCCCCAGCGTCCATCATGAACCAGGGGGGCATTATGACGGACGGCATTGTACAACTCATCCATCAAGTCTCCGCGACCCGGCAAGCCCCTTCCAGGATTGATGGGCATCTCACGCACGCCTTCTTGTGTATACACAGCAATGCCGTCCCTCGTTGGCCGCATATCGCCATTCTCACAGCTCACAACTATCACGCCGAACCGTGGCTGGTGCTGCTCCGGTGTAACCCCACTACGCTCTCCAAGTCCACGATAGGAATACGCAGACATCCTGAGGGCAGTCTCTTCGTCCTGGCCCTTCACTTCTTGGAGTGAACGCCGCGCATTGCCGTGTCGGTCAGATGGTCTGATTTGGCCGCCTTCACCAACCCAGCCGTTTAACTCATCGGAATCAAAGTGGTCATAGCCGCTGTACACCAACGACGCTGCGGTGCCATCTTCAAACTCCAGGAAAGTGAGATGGCTGCCCTCTGTGGGGCGTGAATCATCCCAGATTCCCGTGGCAGACCTAACGCTCTTCACTTTGCCACCACCCAACAGCCGGACAGTGTCCACCTGATGAGGCACTTGGTTGAACAGAATGCCACCGCCTAGGGAGGTGTCCAACTCCTCCGGTCGTCGAGGGCGATACAGGAAGTTGGTGTAGTTCCAGGTGTTAATCATCCCCAACTTCCCCAGCTCTCCTCTGGCAATGACCTCGCGCATCGTGCGGATGGCAGGGTCATAGCTGTGGGTGTGCCCAATGATGAGCTTCACCCCTGTACGGTCAACCGCTTCAATCATTGCATCGCAGTCCTCCAACGTCAGCGCCATCGGCTTCTCAACAATGATGTGCTTGCCATACTCCGCAGCCATGATGACGTGCTCTTTGTGGAACTGGTGAGGTGTTGCGATGTACACAAAATCAATGTTGGGGCTTTTGCAGAGCTCTTCTGCGTCCTCATAGACCTCTGCCTCAAAGTCTCTGGCAAAGGCTTCCCGAGGCTCAGGAAAGCGGTCTGCGGCGGCAGTAATGCTCACATCCGGGTGCTCCGCCAGGTTCTTGACCATGCCGGATCCGGCCATACCTAGGCCTATGAAGCCCACGCGTAGTCTGTCTTCTCCGTTTGCCATATCTTCCTCCTACTTGTGCTATGAAGTTGGAGCCGGTGCGGATGGTGGCGCAGTAGGCTGCTCCAATGCCTTGACGGGTCTGACAAAGTACAGGAACCCGCTGCATATCCACCAACTCAGAGCCATCACCATGATACCCACGCCAAACCCTCCAAAGAGGTCTGCCATGCCCGCCACCAGAAAGGGACCGCTACCACCAGAGATGGTGACCAACGGGCGGACTCTACCTGTAATCGCCCCCAGGTTCCCTCGACCGAAGTAGGATGCCCACACCGCTTGATTCAACCCGACCCATCCTCCGATGCCAAACCCTGCGATGGCCCCAGCAAACAACGATGAGTCTCCAGGCATCAGCTGAAGCAATGGCACCGTGAGCCCCGTGTAGATTGCTATGATCATCAGTGTGTGCCGTATATGCGTTTTATCCGCCAACCATCCCCAGAAGAAGCGTCCGGTAAAGCTGGTGAACCCGTAGGCTGCAAATCCCCAGCCCGCTACCTGCAACGAGAAACCCCTATCAACAAAGGTCGGCACAAGGTTGGTCGGGAAGGCAGTGGGAGAAAAACTACCAAAGAAAGCGGCCCCAACCAATAACCAGAGTGTCGTTGTACGGAAGGCTTCTTTCGCCGTCAGGCTCTTATCCGCTGGCCTCCCCACGCGGGCTGTTGAGCCGACTGCTTCCTTGTCTTCCTTATCGCCATCTGTCAGGAGACCAACGTCCTCAGGGCGAGTTTTCAAAAAGAGGGAGGGAATGACGGCCAAGATCAGAGTGAGAACTCCAAGAGTAACGAAAGTCGCCCGCCATTCAAATACCTCACAAAGGGCGGAACTATCAACGGAAGGACGAGGGCTGCAAATCCAGTCCCCATAGAGGCAAGAACCGTAGCTCTATAGCGTTTTCGAACGAACCATTTAGGCACGATTGCAGACTGGAGCAACGCGCCGGGCCCAGCGCCCAATATGCCGCTTAGCACGCCATAAATCAGCCAGAACTGCCATTGGCTGTCTACCACCGCCACCAGCATCAAGCCCACACCTGAAACCAGGCCGCTACCGATAGCCAGGATAGGAGCGCCCCTAGGGCTATCAAGGTATTTCCCCATGAAAAACCCACCTACGGCCGCGCCAAGGGTGCGAAGGGTAATCCCTGCGAAAATAGCAGACTGGCTCCACCCCAGGTCATTCTGCATAGGCACGGAGAGAATCGCGGTAGACCACATGGCTCCCGCTGTAGTGAACGCCCGCATGAACACAATAGCAACAATCACCCAGCCATAGAATATGGGAAATCGCGCCTGCCAGGTGGTCGTTGGCTTACGGTCGTCGTTTGGTGATGTCATAGAGATGTGGGCACACTGACCATACAGGTATTACTCCAGTCAAAGATGTCAATCCTAGTATACGTGTGCGGGGTAGAACGACAAGTGTAAAGAGGATTTCATAGGTGGATTAGGTTTAAACGTATGGGAATGGACTTTCAGTGGTAGAATTGCTCCGGTGTTTACTATAGGAGAGCGACGTACCAAAGAAGCAGATGTTTCAGTGGTATGCCTTTCGCTACCGGACTGGGCACCCAGGTGGGTAGCCCGACTAGGAGGTAGCCTGATGCGATGGTTTCGATTTGGTTTACTAGCTACAATGTCGATTTTCCTGCTAGCTGCCTGCGGCGCAGACGGCCTGCCAGGGGAACCTGGCAACACGCCTACAAATGCAGAACTCAATAGCCTGGTTAACCAGGCTATAACTGATAGGGTGGATGAAGTCCAAGGACCTGAAGGATCCCAGGGCCCACGAGGGCTGACAGGTGCTACAGGCCTGAATGGAGCCACAGGCTCACAAGGGTCGCAGGGGCCCATCGGGATTACAGGCCAACAAGGATCAAAGGGAGGCGTAGGGCCCCAGGGATTCCAGGGAGAACAGGGCATTCAGGGGTCGCAAGGTCTTTCAGGCACCATCGCCACGCTGGACTCTCCCGTAACTCTGTCTGGTTTGGACTTTGACCTATCCACAAGCCAAAACAACTGGGTGAGCATTCTATCCAAGACCATCACCATTACCAAGCCATCCAAAGTGCTCCTCCTCGCCAGCGCCACTGCCTCTATGTATTGCGCAATCAACAGTCAATGTGACTATTTTTTCTGGATTGCAGTGAACACAAGCCTGGTGGACCCGGGTGATTCGAGAGAAGTTCAGGTAACCAAATTGGAGAAACAGATGACCCTGCCTCTTGCGCTCAACCGCGTCATTGCACTGGATACAGGGGAGTACACCGTACATGTGATGGGCTACAACGAGACGCCAATAGGCCCCCTGATTAGGAACGTAGAACTTACGACGATGGTGATAGAAGACTAGATCACCGCCTTCATATTAGTACGTCATAGCCATCTTCAAAGGCTCAACGAAGGTGGCTATTTTTATGCAAAAAACGGTGACCCTTTCATCATGAAGGATTAGCCCTTTCGGGTTATTTCCTTTCATCCCCGATGTCACTCCCTCAGATGATGTTCCGCAGGCCCGGAAAGAAGAAGATAGCCCTGAGATGCAGAAGGTGGTTGCCATGGTAGCCGCACCAAAATGGTCTGCAAGGAGAATTGCTGTGCCAAAACCAGCGAACAAGAGAGGTCGTGCTCCAATGGTCCTTATGGAAAAAAACCGTCTTAACGGTCTCTGAAGCAGCTTCAATGCTTAATGCCCACCCCAACTCCGTCCGTCGCTGGGCGGACATGGGCCTACTCTCCAGCTTCCGGATAGGCTTACGCGGTGATCGCAGGTTCCGCGTAGAGGACATCGCGTTTTTGGTCGATTCTTGGAATCGATCCAAGATGCCGGAATAGGTTCGGGGCTCGCCAGTGTTCCGCTAGCCCCCACTTCCCTCACGCCCCACTACAACAGCGTATTCCCATGCCCTCATGCCTAGGCTTTTCCTCACTGTGTCACCTACGTCACCCTTGCCAGATCGAACGCACATGATGCAAACTCTGTTTGCTGTTGGCCATGTGTTTGGGACTGACCTCCGGGCCAGCGGGGCCGGACATAGTAGGATTCAGTCCTCTCGCACACAGGCGACATATCGAAAGGAGTTAAGGGATGACCACTACCAAAGCAGACCTGAAACACAAGAGCCGTATTGTTACTGACGGGGTTGATAGGGCTCCCGCGCGTGCTATGTTGCGGGCGGTTGGACTGAGCGATGAAGATATGAATAAGCCATTTGTGGCGATTGCCAACCTCGCCAGCGATGTGACGCCCTGCAACATGCATCTGGACAGGGTAGCGCAAGCGGTGAAGGTGGGCGTTCGGCAGGCCAACAGCGTCCCGTTCCTCTTTGGCACCATCACCATCAGCGATGGCATCTCCATGGGCACTGAGGGTATGAAAGCCTCTCTGGTCAGCCGAGAGGTTATTGCTGATTCCATTGAGACGGTCTGCTTTGGAGAGAGCATGGATGCTCTCATCACCGTGGCGGCATGTGATAAAAACATGCCCGGTTCATTGATGGCCATGGCTCGCCTAAACATCCCCTCCATCTTTGTATACGGCGGCGCAATCCTTCCCGGTAACTACATGGGGAAGGACATTAACATTCAGGACATGTTTGAGGCTGTGGGCGCCCATGCCCAAGGCAACCTCAGTGAGCAGGAACTCTTGGCAATGGAGCGTATCGCCTGTCCGGGAGAGGGCGCTTGTGCCG
>Ga0114999_10000706_pt1 | contig 48968 bp, 58 predicted proteins | sample ArcticOcean_MG_C_3_FD_89820 | JGI IMG/M metagenome (GOLD analysis project Ga0114999, IMG submission 89820) | Marine microbial communities from western Arctic Ocean - ArcticOcean_MG_CB8_126 | ecosystem: Environmental > Aquatic > Marine > Oceanic | place: Arctic Ocean: Canada Basin | collected...
CGCCAACCATCGAGAAATGAACGGCGAGATAGACGAGACCCGGCCAATCTTTCCGTTTCAGGTGCGGCTTGGCCTCTTGGCGGGATAGCATTGAATTCTGGGCATTCTCGACGATCGACATCCGGTTATCACCTCGTTGCGACGGACAGGCGTTCAAGGATCGATGTTTCTATATATCATCTCAAATGCCTTGGTTGAACACGTGATGTGTACGACCAAGGCAGGAGTATGCAAACATCTTCGGGAACCGAGGATTGAGGAGCACCGCTGTGACACCCTGACCGTCGAATGGCTCGGGGTGGATGCCGCCCCCGTCAAGTTCAGCACCCGAACTGCAAAGGCGTCGATTCCCGGAGTCCTCGAACTCGCCTACGAACCGATCAATGGTTTCGGAGGCAACCCCCCCGAACTCAAGAACACGCGGCAGCGTATCGCGTTGGGTGGTAAGTTGAAAGTTGGCCAATCGAGCGTATGCCGCTTCAATAACTTTGGCCTCGAGTGGGATAGCTCAGGCGGTAACGTATTCTGGGGCCGCTATACCCACACCCATGAAAGCCGCAACTAGTCATAGCAGTGCGGTTCCAGAACTAGATTTCGTCAACACTTCCTGTACGTGGGGACTGCGCGTGAAGCGTCTCGTCTCGACCATTATCAACAGCGATCGCATGGTCGTCGGCATGAGCCTGGCGGGCATCACGGTACTTGCGTGGGTTTATCTACTCCGCGAAGCGGAGCGGATGTCGCGCATGGACTCGGGTATTGCCATGCCACAGATGTCGAATTGGGACCTGAGTCATCTTGGATTTCTGGTCGTCATGTGGTCGATCATGATGATTGCCATGATGGTGCCGTCGGTGACCCCCATGGTCATGATGTTCACGACGATAAACCGGAAGCGTCTGGAGTCGGATCGCCGGAATTTGTTACCCATCGGGGTCTTCGTGGTGGGATACTTGATGGCTTGGGCAATCTTCAGCATAGGTGTGAGCGCCGCGCAGTGGAGCCTGCACGCGGCCACATTGCTGTCGCCGATGATGACAAGTACGACGCCAATCCTTGGCGGAGTACTGCTAATTGCCGGCGGGGTCTACCAGTGGACGCCTCTCAAGTACGCCTGTCTCGTGCACTGCCGCACACCAATGTCTTTTTTGATGACTTCCTGGCGTCCAGGCCGGCGCGGAGCACTCATCATGGGGCTTCATCATGGACTGTTCTGCGTCGGGTGCTGTTGGGTGCTGATGGCACTCCTGTTCGTTGCAGGCGTGATGAACGTGCTGTGGGTGGGTGCCATCACCGCCTTCGTCTTTCTGGAGAAGGTGGCGCCACGAGGCGAGCTGATTGGCCGAGCGGCTGGGGTCTTGCTTATCGCGGCGGGTTTGTGGGTTCTGTCGCAGGGCTAACCCAGGATGACGGATTGGCGTCAAAGGAATGACGTCGAGAGCCCCACTGCGATGAGGAGTACCAACGCGACACGCCGGTAGATGGCATCCGTCGTACGGCGGAAGACGCGTGCGCCGACCCACAGGGCGGCACCATAGGGAATGACAAGCACGGCACAGCGGATCACGGTATCCAGTCCGATCGCACCGCCGATTGCCAAAGGCACGATTACCATGGCGCCGATCAACAACATCGATAGCAGAATGTTGGCACGCTGGACCTGCGAAGAAGCCTGCGCAGACAGATAATAGAGACTAATGAACGGCCCACCGAGCCCGACGTACCCATTTGCGCCGCCGGCGGCAACGCCCGCGACCATGCTCGTCAGCCGATTTCGAGGGCCCTTGTATGTCCAGCCGAAAATCATCGATAGCGCTGCGAACAGTACAACTCCACCCATTATCCGACGGACAAACTCGGGATCGCCGACGAGGAGAAAGTAGGCGCCAATTGGTGTCACGAAGACGGCCGCAAGCAACAACGGTCCCAACTCCTGCCAGCGGATGTGAGGTCGTATCGCCGGAAAAGTTGTCCAAGCCACAAATATGGGAATTGCGTTGGCAATGACGACGCTTTCCGTGGGCCAGTAAATGATGGCCAGCAGAGGCGTCATGATCAAACCGCCGCCAAATCCAGCGAAGCCGAACATGAACCCACCCGCCAGGGCCAGTAAGCTCGCCAGACCGAAATCGACTGTGAGGATGGGGGCCAGAAATTCCACGTCAGGCGAAAACCGTGACGACGGCAATAACCATAATCATGCCCAGTACGATCTGGCGAAACAGCGTTCCCGAGGAAGCCCTAAAAAACTTCGACCCCAGCCAGATCGTCGCGGCGAATGGCAGAAACAGCGCGCCGGCCCGAGCGACGAGTTCTAGCGTGACAACTCCGGTGAGAGTCAGAAAGAACAAACTGGTCACAGCAAGCGCACTACCGACGATAATGATGTTAGCTCGTTGAACTGCCGTGGATTCCTGAGCGGAGAGAAAATACAGTCCGACGACCAGTCGCCCGAGTCCCGTGGAACCGGCGACACCGCCGCAGATCATGCCGGCTGCCATGGATGCCCAGGTGCCTCGCGGCCCCGTATATCTCACGCCACGGAACATCAGGAGCGAGAGCCCTAAAACAGCCCCCCCGATTATGCGGCGCATGGAGTCCGCGTCGATCGTCAACAAAATTAGGACACCCGCCGGTATAGCTATCATGGCCGCGAGCGCCATAGGCACAGCCTCTCGCCAGACCGTGTGCCGCGTAGCCCCCGGGATGAGCATCGAAGTTCCCAGGGCTCCCATGAGCATCAAGAGTGCTACGGCTTCGCGTGGACTGTAGATCAAGGAAAATAGCGGGACGAATATCAGCCCCGCGCCGAACCCCGAGAAGCCTAAGACAATCCCGCCGGCAAGCACGACGCCCAACGCGTAGAGAAGGCGGATGTCGAGCATTTCGGTGAGGAATGTCAGATCGAAAGGAATGAGAAGATCCTCAAGAAACGAGCGTAGCGACGCCCAAGGCCATCACGAGTGTCAGGATGATCCGGCGATAGAGGGCGCCGGGCATAACGTGGAAGAATTTGGCACCGCACCACGCCGTGATGCCGTAAGGCACCATCAATATCGAGATCCGCACGATCAAGTCGAATATGTAGACGCCGCTGAACGCCAGGATGACGAGATTGGTTGCGGCAACGCCCGTGCCGACGACAATGATGTTGGCCCGTTGCATTGCGGCGGAGTCACGCGACGATACCATGTAAAGGCCAATGATGAGTCCGCCGAGTCCGACGGCCCCGTTCGCCATCCCGCTGACTGCGCCGGCGGCCGTGGCTGTCATGGTGTTGCGTGGCCCGCTGTAGATCGCGCCGCGAAGTTGGACTGCTGCCAGGATTAGCACCACGACCCCGACGATGCGCCGCGCGATCAGCGGGTCCATCGTCTGAAGGAGGTAGCTGCCGAACGGCATGACGAGGCATGCCGTCAGCAACATGGGGCCGGCCTCGCGCCATCGCGTGTTTGGAATGGCAGCGGGCAGCAAGGCAAAGCCGGTGATGGTGACGAGGACCATTTGGATGGCCACGGCGTGCGTTGGACTGTAAATTAGGGTTAGTAGCGGCATCAGGATGAGACCCGAGCCGAATCCGCCGAAGCCCATGACCACGCCGCCGGCGAACACCGTCGCCAGGGCATAGACAAATTCCTGATCAAAGAGGCTCAAGAGCCAGGCAAAGTCCGGCAAAATGGGCTTACCTCAGGCAATCAAGGTGATGACGCCGAGAATCATGACGAAGGCCAGTACGATGCGCCTGAATACGGGCCCGGGCGTCACGCTGAATACGCGCGTCCCGCACCATACCGTAATTCCGAAAGGGATCATGAGAATCAAAGACCGTGCGGCGACGGGCATATCTACCGTGCCCTGGACCGTCAGAATGACAGCAGTGATCGCGGAAACCAGCGTGCTGATCACGATAATGCCGGCACGTTGAGTGCTGGCAGATTTTTCTGACGACAGGATGTAGAGGCTTGCCGTCAGACCACCAAGACTAGCAGCGCCGTGTGCAAACCCGACGAACACGCCCGTTACGGCGGACGTGAGCATGTTTCGCGTTCCCTTGTAGACGACTCCCATCATCAGCGCCGCCGCGGACACAATCACCAGCGCACCGATGATGCGCCGCATGAGATCTGGGTCGACGCTGAGCAGGATCACGATACCCATCGGTGTCGTCAGCGAGGCGAAAACACACATCGGGCCTATCTGGGGCCATTCGACCCGCCTGATTGAATTGGTCATCATTCCGATCCCACCCATTACGGCCATGATGGCGATCACAGCGACGGCTTCGCGGACGCCGAAGATCAATGAAAATATTGGTATGAGGACATACCCCGAACCGAACCCGGCGAATCCGTAAACGAGCCCCGCGACAATTGTCGAGGCTGCGGCCAAAGCCAAGTCGAGGTTGAAAAAATCCAAATGAATTTCCGGTCAGGGCTGAGCGCAAAGATGAAGGAAAATGATCGTGCGTGGATTGAAGTCCCTTAGCACGGACAAGTCAGTAGAGCCTATCTCCTGAGACCGTCGTACGCTGCATATGCCGGCGATGGTTGTCGAGATCGTACTTTTGCACGGCGTAATGCATGAGACTCCGGTTATCCCAGAACACGACGTCGTTTGGTCCGCCATTTGTGTCTAGAGGCAGGTGTTTTGGCACGTGCGCTCTTGCGTTTCGGTTGAACGACTTCGGGTACTGACATGGCGAACCTCGAATAAAGTTACTGAGGCGAATCCAAACGATCACTAATTCGCTATTATAGTGCGACCACCTTGGTTCTGTATTCTGTCGATCATCCAATCTCGCACTCTCGCGTCATCTGTCGGGGGCCAAATTCATCCCAGGATTAAGGAACTACGAAGGACCTCAACTATGGCTTTGACTCGCAGTGAAGTTCTTCGACGCTTAAGGGCCTGCATCGAATCTGGCGTGCCTATAGTTGGTGCCGGGGCTGGAACGGGTATCAGCGCGAAGTTTGAAGAAGTCGGTGGCGTCGACTTGATCGTTATCTACAACAGTGGCCGGTTCCGCATGGCAGGGCGGGGTTCACTCGCAGGCATGATGCCCTACGGTGACGCAAACGCCATCGTCATGGATATGGCCAGTGAAGTACTGACCATAGTCGAGGATGTGCCGGTTCTCGCGGGTGTATGTGGCACAGATCCCTTCCGCAACATGGATGCGTTCCTAAAGCAAGTTGCCGAGACTGGCTTCTCGGGGGTTCAGAACTTTCCCACCGTGGGATTGTGCGACGGACTGTTCCGAAAAAATCTCGAAGAAACCGGCATGGGGTACGGCCTCGAAGTCGAGATGATCCGCAAGGCCCATGACATGGATATTCTGACCACGCCCTACGCATTCAACGTGGAAGAAGCGGAGGCCATGGCCGCCGTCGGCGCGGATGTCGTTGTCGCGCATATGGGCTTGACCACGAAGGGGGCTATCGGAGCTTCGACGGCGGTATCGATCGAAGAGGCGCCCGCGAAAGTCCAGGAAATTTCCGATGCGGCAAAATCCGTCAACCCCGACGTTATCGTTTTGTGTCACGGCGGCCCGATCTCCATGCCAGAAGATGCCGAATACGTTCTCCAGAATACCCAAGGCGTGCATGGCTTTTACGGTGCTTCGAGTATGGAGCGGCTGCCGGTCGAAGTGGCGATCACGCAGCAGATCAGAGATTTCAAGGCCATTCAGTTCAAGAAATAGATTTTCGTCATAGCCATTGCATGGATGTCAGGAAAACCATGTCGTCAGTGAGGGAATTTCGAAGGTGACGTACGGCCGAATTGCCATAACCGGGGGTACTGGACGGCTCGGAAGTTATGTTGTCGATGCGGCACCGCAGGGTCGAGCCATCACCGCGATCGATGTTGTCCCGCCGACCCGCGATGACATCGAATTCGTTCAAGCCGATATTTTTGATGTGGAGGCTCTGACTACCGCTTTCGCAGGTCACGACGCCGTCATGCATCTCGCGGCCATCCCGAACGTGTTTGCGGCGCCCCCCGAGACAATCATGAAGGTCAATGTCCAGGGAACCCGGAACGTGCTCCAGGCCGCTGAATCGGCGGGGGTGAAGCGTGTTGTCCTGTGCTCCAGCGATTCCGCGACCGGGTACACCCTGCTTGCTGAGCATATGAAAATGCCGCGGTATCTACCGGTCGACGAATCCCATGTTATGCGCCCTTCCGATCCCTATGGTTTGAGTAAGTTTCTGGGCGAAGAGATCGGACGCAGTTTCGTTCGGGGCGGCACGCTCGAGGTTGTGGCCCTTCGACCGAATTTTATTTTGTTCGATGATTTTCGCGAAGAGGTCAGTGCCCGGGCAAACGACCCCGCGAACTACAATGAACCCGTTGCGGGTGTGCCGCGGGGCGCCGGTGGTGGGCCCTGGTGTCATTACGTGGAACCGGCTGATGTCGCCCAGGCATTCTGGCTGGCCCTCGAATTGCGCGAGGTCTCCTTTGACGCGTTTTTCATCAGTGCGGCGTCGACCTATGCGCCGGAGCCGACACTCGATTTCGTCGAGCGCTTCTTCGGAAAATTGCCCGAAGTGCGCAAACCAGACGTCTATCGAAACAACGCTTATGCACCCTTGTTCGATCTGAGCCGCGCTCGTGATTTCCTGGGCTTCGAAGCTAGTGGGACAGTCGGCCGGCGGTTGGCTGATGATGCACTCGGCAGAGGTTAAGGCCTCAAACGAGGGCCACCGTGAATCCGATGACCACCAGCAGCCATAAGGCTACCAAGCGATAGATTCGATCGGTCGCTCTGCTGAACAGCCGGCCGCCGAGTATTAGGGCGCCAACGAAAGGTATGAGCAGTGCTGCCGATCTCAGGAGCAGGTCTCCTGTTATGACTCCCGTGAATGCCAAGGGAATAACAGTCAAGAAGGCTTGAAGCGTGGACGTGACGGCAATGTTTGACCGCTTGACCATTGCCGGCTCATCCGACGAGATCAGATAGAGAGTCACCGGCGGCCCGCCAACGCCACCAGCACCGTTGGCAAAGCCCGAGACGATTCCGGCGCCAAAACTGATTCGGGCATTGCGCTTGCCCGTATAGGACCAGCCCACGAGCATGACGAGTGCCGACACCAGGACGAACCCGCCGATGAACCGCCGCATGACGTCGGGGTCACCGGTGACCAGCAGGTAGGTGCCCACCGGCGTCGCAATGACACAGGCGATGGCTATGGGCACAAGATCGCGTTTGGTGGCGTATGGTAGTGCGGCCGGAATCATCTGCATGCCGCCTACGAGTACCGTCATCATCATGATGACGACGGCATCCACCGGTCCATAAACCAGTGCGAGCAATGGCGTCATCACCAGTCCTGCCCCGAATCCCGAAAAGCCGCGCACTGTGCCTGCAAGGACTGCGGCAGCAACGGAAAATGCGAATTGGTCAGTCCAAATGAAATCTAAATACGGCACGGTTTATTCGTTCGATCGCGGTCTCAACACTTCCACTGTCATCATCATGCGATCTAAGTGCCACTTGAATTTGCGGCGTTAAGGATTGCACCCGTTGACCCTGTCACGATGGGGCCGCGATACTGAGCCTTGATTATGCCTTCTGTGCGTTTAGTCGAAAGCATCCCGAATGAACACTGTTCCCCATTTCCCACTTTTGATCCCTGGCGCATCCGCCGCCACAAAGACAGCGGAGGTGACGGCGCCCTTCGATGGAAGCCCAATTGCCACGGTTGCGACGGGTGGACATGAAGCGATCGAAACCGCGCTGGCCACGGCGCATGCGTTGTACACCGATCGCAGTGGCTGGCTAAAGCCACCGCAGCGTATCGAAATTCTCGATGCGGCCGCCAGGCTGATGGAACAGCGCGCCGAAGAGCTGGCCATCGAGGCCGCGCGGGAAGGTGGAAAACCCCTGCCCGATTCGATCGTTGAAGTAGCCCGAGCCATCGACAGTGTGCGCATCTGTATTGAGACGCTGCGAACAGAAGGTGGCGAGGTCATCCCCATGAACGTCAATGCGTCGTCGGCGCAACGCATGGCATTCACCCGCCACGAACCGATCGGTGTTGTCGTCGCCGTCAGCGCCTTCAACCATCCTCTGAACTTGATTGCGCACCAGGTCGCCCCGGCTGTGGCGACGGGATGCCCGGTAATCGTGAAGCCCGCCGAAGTGACGCCACTATCGTGCTTTCGATTTGTCGAGATTCTGCATGAGGCAGGCCTCCCGCCTGAGTGGTGCCAAGCCCTGGTCACGGAAGGACGCGAAGTCTCCGAGGCCTTGGTCACGGACCGGCGCGTCGGTTTCTTCAGTTTCATCGGCAGCGCCCGCGTGGGTTGGCACCTTCAATCGAAATTGGCACCAGGTGCACGCAGCGCGCTTGAACACGGTGGCGCGGCGCCCGTTATCGTTGGCGAGGATGCCGATATGGCGCAGATGCTACCGATATTGCTTAAGGGTGGATTTTATCACGCAGGTCAGGTTTGTGTGTCTGTCCAACGTGTCTTCGCGGAAAAGTCGATGGCTCGAGATTTGGCTGACCGTATGGCCAATGGTGCGCAAGACCTCATCGTCGGAGATCCGACCGATGCAAAGACCGAGGTTGGCCCCCTGATCCGGCCCAACGAGGTCGACCGGGTACATGAATGGGTCGAAGAGGCGCGCCAGGCCGGCGCGGAAATCCTTTGCGGCGGCGAAGCCATTTCCGATACCTGCTATGCGCCGACGGTTATCTATGATCCGCCCGCGGATGCAAAAGTATCGACCTTGGAAATTTTTGGACCCGTGGTCTGTGTTTATCCTTACGACGATATCGATGAGGCCGTCGACCGGGCCAATGCCCTGCCCTACTCTTTCCAGGCGGCGGTTTTCACGAAAGATATCGACCGCGCGATGCGCGCTTACCATCGCCTCAATGCCTCGGCCGTCATGGTCAACGACCACACAGCGTTCCGCGTGGATTGGATGCCCTTTGCCGGGCTTCGTGAATCGGGTTTAGGCGTCGGCGGCGTGCCGCACACCATGCGGGACATGCAAATCGAGAAGATGATGGTGATTCGTTCAGCGGAACTGTGAAATCGCCCAGACTAAATTTGCCGTGCAGATTAATTTTTTTGAGAGGAATTGAAGCCAATGAAAGCCTCCGACCTGTTCGTACGTTGTCTCGAAGCCGAGGGTGTCGAACGAATTTACGGCGTGCCCGGTGAAGAGAACGCCGATGTGATGATCTCGCTGCTCGACAGCAACATCGATTTCATTCTCTGCCGGCACGAACAAGCAGCGGCTTTTGCGGCCGATGCCTACGGTCGGTTGACGGGTAAGGCGGGGGTCTGCCTTGGAACGTTGGGTCCTGGCGCGACGAACCTCGTTACCGGCGTGGCGGACGCCAACATGGACCGGGCACCTTTGGTCTGCATCATCGGCCAGGCCAGCACGCGGCGGCTGCACAAGGAGTCTCACCAGAATATGGACTCCATCGCCATGTACCGGCCGATCAGCAAATGGGCCCACACGATTTGGGATGCCGAGGCCATTCCCGAATTGGTGCGCAAGGCCTTCAAGGTGGCGGAGTCAGAGAAACCTGGCGCCACTGTGATCGAATTTCCAGAGGACATCGCCGAGGAAGAAGTCGAAGGCCATCCAATGAAGGCCAACAAGACCCGGCGTCCGGCGGCCGATCACAAGGCGATCACCCAGGCCGTAAACATGATCGCGGCAGCCAAGAGCCCGATCATTCTGGCCGGCAATGGTGCCGTGCGGAAGCGCGCGGCCACCCAGTTGCGGCGCTTGGCCCAAAAGGCCGGGATCGGCGTGGTGAATACCTTCATGGGCAAGGGCGCCGTGCCCCGCAAAGACGAACATTGTCTGTTCACGATGGGCTTGCAGGGCCAGGATTACATCAATGTGGCGATGGACGAATCGGACTTGATCATCGCCGTGGGCTACGACCTCGTCGAATATGCCCCCGAATTCTGGAACCGGCACGCCGACAAAAAGATCATCCACATCGATTTCTGGCCGGCCGAGATCGACCATTTCTATACGGTCGATATCGACATCGTGGCGGATGTCGCGGATGCGCTGTGGCAGATCAATCAGGACTTGAACAACCGCTTCGACAATGACGGAAAGCTGCCACTGTTCAACATCTCCGAGAGACAGAAGCTCCGCGAGGCGATCCTCGATGACTTCGCCATGGAAAAAGACGACGCGACGTTCCCAATGAAGCCGCAGAAGATCCTCTGGGATGCCCGAGAAGTTCTGGCCCCAGGGGATATCCTGCTGTCGGACGTCGGCGCTCACAAGATGTGGATCTCGCGGTATTGGCAGTGTGACGAAGCGAACACTTGCTTGATCTCCAACGGTTTTTGCTCGATGGGCTTTGCGCTGCCAGGTGCCATGGGCGCAAAGTATGCACATCCGGATCGCAACGTCCTCGCGATCAATGGTGATGCCGGTTTCATGATGAATGTGCAGGACATCGAGACTCTTGCCCGCTACAAGCTCGGGGTTACGATCATGGTGTGGTGCGATGGCGAATACGGCCTCATCAAGTGGAAGCAACAGAATTCCTTCGACGGCCGGCATTCAGAGCTAGCTTTCAACAATCCCGATTTCGATTATCTGGCTAAGGCCTTTGGCATCTGGGGTAAAACCATCAGCTCGGCGGACGAGCTCAAGCCGGCGCTTGAGGAGTCGTTCCGCCAGGAGGGTCCGGCGATCATTGCGGTGCCCGTGGACTACAGCGAGAACATGAAGATGACCCAGCGTCTGGGGAACCTTAACTTCTCGATCTGACGGTGTGATCGCGGTTCTATTGCCGTCAAGTGATTGAGAGGTCCGCTAAATCTGGCGTTCGTCAGAGCTCACAAGATGGCAGCCGTTGATGCGCCAACTGCCGTCGGGCTGACGTTCCATGGGGTAGAGTGCCATCACGGAGCCGCCGTCCTGGCCCTCGACGTAGACGGACTGAACTGGACCGACATCTTCGATGTGTTGGATCTCCCGGAACTCCACGCGGGCATGCCGGTAGACCGCTTGATAGCCCCGCTTGACCATGAACAGGAAGCGTTCGGCGGATTGGAACATCCGCTGGATACCCGGCGCCGCAAGCGCGAAGGCCGTCGAGGCGTCATCGCGGTGAAAGGCGTCGAGCTGCTCTTCGATCACGGTGCGGATGGCCCCGCGATCCGACTCGGAAAGAGTGGCTTGGGCCGGATCCACATCCGAAGATGCCGCCCAAATGGGACTAGGGATCAGAAGCGGGCAGATGATTATGGCGAGGATGAAGGCCCGTTTCCCGAAGCTCCAAGTCTCATTCATGTGATGCCGATTCATGAGCCCCTCAACCTGGGTGTCGCGCTCCAGCCATCATAGCCACGAGGCCTAATTCTGTCTTGCGTAAGATATCGGCAATCAATTCGCACACTTCGTACTGAGTCGTTGGTCTATCCAGTCGCATGATTGAATTGCTCGTACTGCGAGTATTTCATTAAAATAATTCTTCTTTCATTCGACGCTGGGGTCGGGCCCCAGGTCCGACCTCAATGATAAATTTCTCCATTATGGGTAAGTTTATTGAATATATTGGCGAATATGTGTATGGTTATTGTCCATTATGGAGATAATTCGATGAGAAGGAATTCGCGTCAGGCGGCGGAGCGGCCGCCAAGGCGGAAGACGGTGTTCCTGGCGGCGCTGGTCGATACCGTGAACGTGACCCTGACCTGCCGGCGGGCCGATATTCCACGGCGCACGGCCTATGACTGGCGGGAGGCGGATGAAGGGTTTGCGCGGAAGTGGGATGACGCCGTGGATGAGGGGATCGACCTGCTCGAGGCGGAACTGCACAAGCGGGCCTTCGAGGGGGAGAGCGTGCGGTGTACTACAAGGGGGAACAAGTGGGCACGTGGCGGTTTTATTCGGACGCCTTGGCCATGTTCCTGCTGAAGGCGCACCGGCCGGAGCGCTACCGGGGCGCGCCTTCCTCCGCCAAGGCACCGGAGGCTACGCCGGAGGAGCGGGCGGCGGCAGCGCAGGTGGCGGCGGAGAAGGAAGAAAAGGACGCGGAATCGCGAGCCTACAAAGCGATGTTCGAGCGGGTCTGGGCGGACGCACGGGCGGAGGATGCGCGGGAACTCGCCGCGAGGGGGCAGGAACCCCGGCCGTACCCATCGCCGCCGCCGGTGCCAAAGGGTTGGGAGTGAGGGGAAGGGGACCAGGGCGGCTTCCGTCGGAGATAGACACCTCTCTTTGCTAGATTGCGGAGGGGCGCTTGGATGGCCGGCGGACGAGCAGGCAGGCGACGGTCGTGAGCGCGAATACGACGCCGATGGCAAAGAACATGTCGTTGTAGGCCAGGATCAAGGACTCACGTTCGACCAGAGCGTTCAAAGCCGCCACGGCCTGATCCTGAGCGATCTCAATGTCGCCGGTATAATTAAGGAAATGCTGCGTGAGCTGGTCGAGACGCGATGCCGTCTCAGGATCTGCGACCGAGACGTGTTCGCTAACATGATCCGCGTGATAATCGGTACGGCGCACGATTCCGGTCTTGAGCAAGGCGATGGTGATCGCACCGGCAAGGTCCCGAGTGATGTTGAACAGTGCAGACGCCGACCCTCGGTTCAACGGCTCGATCCCTGTCGTGGCCATGACGGAGGCCACCAGAATGATGAAGGGTTGACCGAAACCACGAAGTACGTTCACCACCAGGAACTCTGGGTATCCGGTATCGAAACTCATGCTGCTGTTCAGGAAGCAGCTCGATGCGAACAGGAGACATCCGAAAGCCATGAGAATCCGGTTGTCCACTCGGGGCAATAGCCAGAGCACCAGAATTCCAGAGATGAACTGGGGAATGCCTACCCACATCAGGACAGCGCCGACCTGTCCAGCGGTATATTGGGGAACCTGAATCAGATACAGCGAGACGGTGAAGCCAGCGCCGAAGACCCCGACGCCGAAGGTCGCCGAGATGATGCAGCAAAGCAGGAAGTTTCGGCGGCTTAACAAGCGTAGATTGATGTAGGGATCGCGATGGAATAACTGAATGACCAGGAAGGCGATCAAGAGCACGGCAGTGATCACCGCGAGACGGAAGATCGTGTCCGACTCGAACCAGTCGTTGCGGTTGCCCTCCTCCAAAACCGTGATGAGCAACAGCATGCCCGCAGCCATGAAGAGAATACTGAGCCAATTGACCTGGCGCAGTAATCCAAACTGCCGGGGTGATGAGTCGAGGCTGAAGAAAAGCGCCAGCAGAACGATCGACGATGGGATGAGCTGCACGTAAAATACTAGAGTCCAGGAGACCGCTTCGGTCAGCCAGCCACCGATCACGGGACCGATAGTGGGGGCAAGGGCAATGGCGATTCCCCAGAGCATGAAGGCCACGGGTTGCTTCGTGGCCGGCAGGGTGATCAGCACGATGTACATGGACATCGGGATGAGAGCGCCACCAAAGAAGCCACTGATGAACCGCATGGTGATCATCGCTTCGAGATTCCAGGCCAGGGCGCAGCCCACCACTGAGATCATGAACAGTACCAGGTTCCAGACCACGTAAGTTCGTACCGAGAAGACGCGAACGAACCAGCCGGTGAGCGGCATGATGACGAGTGAGGAAGCCACATAGGCCGTGGTGATCCAGGAGGCCTCGGTCAGGGTTGCCGACAACGCGCCCTGGATTTCGCGCAATGATGCATTTGTGATTTGGATATTGAGAACCGCGACGAACGAGCCTGCTATCGCGCCGAAAACAGTGATCCACTGACGAAGAGTAACTTCGGGCTCACCGGCCGAATCGGAGGCCCGCACTGGTCTTGAATCGCCCTCGGTACCGTCCGCCGCGGCGGGTGGCGTCAATTCCGGGACTCCTGCGCTGCCGTATCAGTAGCTGACCCGGCGGCATCGCGCGTCGGTCGACGACGTTCCGCATCGCTCCGGGTATCGACCCGGGTGACCACAGACATGCCCGGGCGCAACCGTCCTTCGAGCGGGTGGCCCTGCTCGAGCACGATCTTCACGGGGATGCGCTGGACGACCTTGGTGTAGTTTCCCGTCGCATTGTCAGGCGGCAACAAGCTGAACTGGGCGCCGCTCGCCGGCGCCATGCTGTCGACCCGTCCCGTGACGATCACGTCTGGGAACGCGTCGAATTCCACCGCGACCGGCTGCCCGGGAGCCATGTAGGTCAGTTGGGTCTCTTTGTAGTTGGCAATGATCCATACGTTCTGCAGGGGCACGACTGCGGCGAGGCGGGCACCTGGGCGAACATATTCACCTTGTTCGACCCGGAGGTTTCCGACGACACCTGAGGTTGGTGCGTGCACGACGGTATACCGGAGATTGATATTGGCCAGCGTCAATTCCGCGTCCGACCTCTCTATCTCCGCCTCGACTTCGGCCCGTTCGGAGTTGATGACCAAGAGTTGCTGGCGCTCGGCGGCAAGGCGTGCCATGGCCCGGGCAACCTCAGCTTCGGCGCCGCGCTCCTCGGCCACGGCATCGTCATGGCGGCGTTCACTGGCCCAACCCCGATCAACCAACGCCCCTGCCCGCTTGAGTTCCTTTCCGCTGCGATCGGAGATTGCCTCCGCAGACCGCACGGCTGCCTCAGCCTCCCGAATGATGGCGGCTTGTAGCGTGCGCCGCTGATCGAGGTTGGCGATCGCGGCTTGTTTTTCCGCCAGTTCCGCCCGGGCACGCGCGACTTGGGCACGAAACGATGAGTCCTCAATACGCAAGAGGATATCGCCGGCATTTACGAGTGCGTTGTCGTCAACAAGTACGTCAGAGACGTATCCGCCGACCTTGGGGCTGACCGCCGTAATATCGCTATGAATGAATGCGTTGTCGGTCTTTATGATAAATCGTCCGGTGACCCACCAATCCCAGCCGAACACGCCACCACCACCAAGCGCAGCCAGCAGGAATAGCATGATCACAAATGATCGAAATCCACGCTTCATGTTTCAACGCCAATCATCACGATTATCGGCTTAGACCATCTCCGTCCAAGGTACAGTTTTTGCCGGCCATGCCTGCGGGCCGACACGCGCATACCTTAATATACGCCGATTTCGATCACGCCCATTTCATTCTAGTCCGGCAGGATCCCTGCCGAGACGTCGTCAACTGAGCGACTGGCGCAATACATAGACGCCGTTCTCGTGCCCCCTGAATACTTCCTCGATGAGCGGATGTGCGATCATTTCGCCGGTCTCATCGAGCTCAAGATTGCGCTGCGCGACATAGGTCGTGTGCTCTTCACCGTGAACCAGAACGTGGTACCAGGGCCTGTCCTTTGGCGGCCGCGATTTCGCCATAACTTCGTACCACTGATCATTGCCCATGAAGATGGGGTCTACATCGAAGACGACCCCACGGTAGCCGAACATTCGATGATGTACGGTCTGACCCATGTTGAACAACGCTTCATCACCGTATGACATGCAATCCGTCTGACTTTGCTTTCGAGGCCTTCAATGGCACTCCTGCCGATAGCACGTGGAGCGCCACCATGCTAGCTTGACAGCAATTGTGAGCCGATATTCAGAACGCCTATTTCCTAATGCGTTCGATATTGTGCGGTCGATTGACGTTGGTGACAGTTTGGTGAGACTTCGAAGGTAATCGATAGGACAGCAGCGGATCTCCGTGAATCTTCGAACAAAACACCGTCTCTCGCTAGATCGCAGAAATGAAAATGTTGCGGAACTTCATTCCGCAATCCGCCTTGAGTCTCTGGAAAGTCTGAGGGCTCTGGTGCCCACGGTCCTTGGCGGAAATTTCATCCAGGTCGGAAGCATGCATGCTGGGCGCTTCTTCGCCGCCATAGCCTGTCAGCCGCTCTTTGACGTAAGCCCCGTATCCGATCTTGCTCATCTCTCCGTCATTGACGATATCGATGCCAGCGGCGATCTGCTTCTGGACCGAGTAATCCACCGCCGCCTGCAACCTTTCGTCAAAGGCCGCTTGATCGTATGGCTCGCTCCGATCCCGTGCGACGAGTAGTTCGAGAAGATCATCTGGACGGGGTAGGCTGCCGGTGTGGGTCGTCAAAATGCGTTCAGAACTAATCTGCACGGCTATCCTCCATTGGGGTTGCCGACTGATCTACGGCAACGGTCAAAGGCGATAGATTTCACCAAAGCATTAACACGTTTTCCAGGTGCGAGATCAAGGTCGCTGACGGATTGACGTGTGATGCGTGCACGCAAGCGTCCGCCGCCGATATCGATAAGTGTTTCCGCGAAGGCCGTATCCGGATCCCGGACTATCTCAGCAACGGTGCCGGAAAGAATATTGCGGATGCTTATGGCCTCAGGCCTCTGTGTCACCAGTGAAACGTCACGGGCGCGAATCCGCAGGCGTACCTCCGCGCCGATATCCAGGTCCCGGGCGGGCATCGAAATCGCTTGCCCGTGGTGATCGAGGTGCGTGACGCTGAACTCGCTGTCATGACCTGTCACGCGCGTCGTTCACCAGCGCTTATTCGGCGGCAAAGGGCGGTATGAATGCGCTTATGCGATCTCTCGCCGCAGAGTTTGGGCCGCATGGCGTCACCTCCAACACTATCGCACCCGGCTGGATTTTGACGGAGCGAACGGAAGACCTGCATCGTGATCCGGTAAGGAATAAGGCGATTATCGGAGGAACCGCACTAAATCGATGGGGTAGACCTGAAGAGGTCGCGGCAATGGCGCTGTTCCTTGCTTCAGAAGCTGGCGCTTATGTCACGGGGCAAGTCATGGTCGTTGGCGGGGGACTTTCTTCGACATTCTGAACCAGACAATGCGTCGTTGACACAGCGCTCGTTGTAGCCGCCAACTTCGCAGTGAAGTCCAAGACAGATAAACCTGCCTTCACGCGTGCCGTTGACTACGAATTTAGATATTGGTAGGAACCCGCCCGCCTCACGGGCTGAGGGCGTCTCTCTTCCTCGAGACAGATAAGGTTTCAGGTTTTTCGATTGGTGAAGTCGTAAGCAGAAAGCAACCCAATATCGCTAAAAACTCAGCGACTTCTGCCGTCAGATTTGGGTCATAACCGGAAGTCAAACAGTGATCCCGGTTACGTCCGGTCTTGGGGGTACAGCGGAACTAGATGCCGCTAAAGCGGACATCGGCGAAGAAATTCTGCTTAACGGGGCTATGCGGTCGTCGATGACGGATGCCCTGAATTTCGCCTGATAAGCACGTCCGGAAGTCGTGACCCCTTGGCCATGAGCCGGATGGATTTAGGGGTCCTAATGGATTAGCTGCACGGAAATCCCCGGCTCACAAACTCTCCCGGGGTCGGGAACTCAAGGTTCGAAGCACACTGTCGGTTACGCAAAAATTCAGAAAATTTTATGATATGCGCGAGATCCAGTCGGGTCGTAACGCAAGCGAGTAACCGGCTCTAGTTGCCGCCTGTGTGCCGTTCCAATCAATCACGTATTCGCGGCAGAAGGCTTTTGGTTTGGGGCTGAGACTAATCGGTCATCCTCTATGACCGATGGTACAAGCGACCGATTCAATATTCTATCGATCGCCCTGCAGCTTATTCATGGCGCGACGGAGGGCCCGCCCGGCGGCCTGGGCCCTGTCTTCCCCGCGGGCGATCAGCCTGGCCTCGCCGACGACGACGCGCGCGGCCTTGGCCGCCTTTTCCTTTGCCCTCGGATTAGAAGCTATTTTTTGTACCGCGTAGCGGGCGATATGGCGCAAGAGGAAGGACATGGCGGCACATTAGCCAATTGGGCCGTGTGCCACCAGACCGGCGGTTACGCTTTGAAGTGGCTCCACCTTGTAGCCGAGGGAGGTTCGGGGCGCCATCAGTGGGCGCCAGCGCGGCTGTACTACCAAGGAGAGGGCGTAGAAGAAGACGAGTTTAAAGGTATTAAATGGCTTCAAAGATCGGCTAATCGAGGTTGGCCTTGGTCTTGTCCCAGCCGTTGCTGGCATGGGCCTGAGCGGAGATGATCAGCACGGCAAAGGTAATCCCAATCGCACGCATTTACCCAAGGTGGAAACAGCGTCATGAGGACTACAATGACGCCTCCAGCCACAATCCACCGACGCGCAAGTTTCATTGCTGTCTCCGAATCAATCGCTCCAGATTAACGTATCCTGGCAAGCGCAGATTTGGGGAGATACGGAAGGTTGCAAGGGGAACAGAAGATGATACGAGCAGTATTCCTTGCGGCGGCGCTGACGGTGATGTCGTCGAGTGTGTGTGCGTGGGACTTTAGGAGCGGCGATAACTTGCTCAGTCAATGCCAAAATCCTAAGGCGTTAGGAGAATGGGGACTGTGTTGGAGTTACATTGAAGGTGTCGTGGCCGCTATGAGTCTCAATGCCGATGACCGTGCTTTGAAGGCCGTTACGAATCCTTCCGGCACCGAGAGGCTTGGGTACTTGTATGGCTATCGTGCGTGTGTCCATTCGGGTGCTGAATCCAATCAGTTGGCAGCTGTCGTCGTCGAGTGGCTCGAGGCTCATCCCGGGAAATTGCATTTCGGCGCCGCGGGTCTAGTAGCCGAAGCCTTGGAGGAGGCTTTCCCCTGCCCGGAGGAAAAACAAGCGCGGCACTGGCAGCGGCTATTTTGGAAGCGAGACAGCCATGAAGTTACGAGCGGTATTCCTGGCGGCGGCGCTGATGGTGGTGTCTTCGAGTGCGTGGGCGGTGGATGCCTTTTTGGACGGCGGCAAGTTGCTTAGTTACTGCCAACAGCCTGACACGGCAGTTGGGGGAATAATCTGTGTTGGGTACATCTCCGGTGTCGCAGACGCTATGAGCGCCAATGCCGCTGACCCGGTGTTGAAGTCCGTTACGAATCCTTCCGGCAACGAGAGTCTTATGACTTTAAAGTCCGACCGAGCTGTCTGAATATCTGACAAAATTATGGAAATACTGCCAATGAGCGAGCGCCTCGAACGGAACCAGGTGATTGAGCTTCTGGATAAACTGGGCAGCGAACAGGATGAGGATGTATGCCTATTTTCGAAATGACATTCCTGATACCGAGAAAATTTCGCTAGCCATCAAGAGCGACTCAAACCTTTGCTCAGGTCATCTAAAGGCATTTCGACAACTTGCCGCCGATCATATCAAGAGACTAAAAAAGGCGGGCGGCATTCCTAAAAGCACGGATTACAAATTCATGAACTTTAGGCTCAAGCGGCTCTACATGGTGGCTTGTCAGAAGTAGCGCCTTCCTGAAGTTCAATTCAATAAATTGGATACCCGTAACACCACGGCGCAAAAAAGAGTTTGATGTTGATTTGGCCTGCTTCGGGTCACAAGAAGCCGATCTCCACCGATACAACGGACGACTGGTTGTTGCCCGAAACCGGTCGTTGATGGTCAAGAGAAATTCACTTTGAAGGCAGGCACCACAGGTGTTGCCAAAAATGTAAACAGAATCCGATATCACTATGCCCTCTCCGTGAATAAGGAGTGGGAGCCCACGCGGCACGTGCGAGTGGCTAGATCGCTATTTCGGTGGTAGTTCCGAGACGAAGCCGAGGGCCAGGGTGAGCCAGGCGGAAAAGGTATCGTCGTCGCAGTCATTCTGATCGACGAAGAAGAACCCCGTCATGCGGCGTCCGCCCTGGACCATGGGTTGGGCGCCGGTCAGTGCCGCCGCCGCGGCATCATTATCCTTACCGACTCGAAACATCAGCCGCTTCATCCCATCCTTTGTCCGGTCGGCAGCACCGATCATGTTGCCGTTGAGAAGGAAGCAGAGCCCTCCCATCATCCGTTTCTCCGTGACGCCGTTCATTTCGGTGAGGGCATCGCGGAAACGCTGGGCCACCTCTTCGTCATAAACCATGATTGAGTCCCCCTTAAGGGATGTCCCGGAATTTAAGGTCGGTCTGGTCCCACGGTTGGGCGGCTTCTTCGAATACCACGAAGCTCGGATTGAAAACGGACGGGTCGTCCAGGGTCGCCACGTGCATGTACAGGCGGTCGGGGAAGGGATCGGTTTTTCTTAAGACGGGTGAACCGCAGGCGGGACAAAATCCCGCATGGGTTGCGAATCCGGAATCGGAAACTTGTTCGAAGTACTTCAACTCACCTGTCAATTTGACATCGGAGGACGGGAGGGCGGCGGCGGACGAATGACCGCCTCCAGTCATGCGCTGGCATCTCCGGCAAAAGCAGTGGAAGGCGAATTCGATCTCGGTGTCTGCTTCGTAGCGAACGGCGCCGCAGGCACAGCCGCCGGTAATGGGCGAGGTCATGGTGTTGTCGTCATCGAGTGAATGAAAAAATAAAACATCGCCCCCACCTCGCCTCCCCCGACCCGGCTGCGCAATAGGCTACGCCGCGGCGAGTCCCGGGGAAGGGGTAATTTTGGCCGGTGGGATTACGGCATGGGTGCGGCGCCTTTGCCTTTGTTGATGGTGCGGGCGCCTTGGGCCGCTTTCTTAATGATGTCGAGGTTCTTCAAGGCACGGCGGGCTGCCCGGCCGCCGTTTTTCACGTTGCCACGTACATAGAGCGCCCGAAAGCTCTCAATTTCATCCATTGCCTCGAGCGCTTGCGGTAGCAAGAGGTTGATACGAACACGGTCGCCATTGTGGACGTATTCGGCGTGCATGACGTCTTTTGCCGGCAGATTGATGCCGAACTTGTGCAACGCGACGTTGAACCAGTGGGTTCCTGCCAGCATGCAACCCTCGATGACGGCCTCGTACTCGCGCGTCGAGAAATGACGCATGGCGCGGGTGATCTTGATCGCCTTGTCGCGATGAAACTCGGGGGTCATCAGCGTTTTCTCCCTTTTGTGCTCTTCTTTGCGGCGGTTTTCCTGGGAGTAGCCTTTTTGGCAGGAGGTCTTTTCTTTGGTGCTGCTGCTTCGTCGACGACTTCCTGGCACAGGGCCACGGTGGTCTTGAAGGCCGTGTCGACATCGCGAACGATCTTCTTGGTGATCTTCTTGTCGCCGCGAACGCAAGGATCCCGCACGTCCTCGAGCACTTGCATCGCCGCGTAGGCCTTCTTGATCTTGGGTGTGAGCGGCTTCGAGATATCGGGCATGTGAATGTGGATGACGTCCACATCCCACATGAACTTGGGCTTCCAGGACTCCGGCTTATCGTGCTTACCGCCTTGCATATAGACGTCGACCGACTGGGTGGTGAAGTAGTCACCATCATCGGTCAGTTTCGCGGCATGGAGCGCTGCGTTGATGGCGCTGGTGCCGCCACTGAGCGACATCCAATACCACATTTCAAATTCCGTCTCGGGATTGAGCTTTTGACGGGCACTCTCGAATCGTTTGACTTTTTCGAGGTGTGAGGCAATGTCCATGGGTCCCCCCTACCGAATTGCAATCTTGCGATCTCGTGGTTGTAGACCGCCGCCGACTCTAGCGCGAGTCCTCGGCGCGATACCAGTCAGCGATGCCGTCCGCAGTCGTAAACAAAACGTCGTCGCGTGCCTGAAGCAAGTCGAGCATCCGTATGAGGAACGGGAAACGGTGCGGGACACCGATAATGTGCGGATGGATGGGAACCGTCAGGACGCGAGGCTGATCACTAAGCTCCCGATCAAAGGTCTCGAGGGTTGTCTCCAGACGTCGCAGGATATCGGCACCGTCCAGCTTTTCGACGGAATAGACCAGGACATCGCTGAGCTCCAGGGTATAGGGGACGTTCAGAAGCGGGCCGTGCTTGGTTTCCATCCAGCACGGCAGATCATCGAGGATCCAGTCCATCGCGTAGTCGATGCCGGCTTCCGCCAGATGATCCGGTGTGTCAAAGGTCTGAGCCAGTCCAGGACCGAACCAGCCGCGCGGACGCACGCCGGTGAAAGCCTCAATGTCATCTAGGCATTTGTCGATCACGGCCCGCTCGTCGTCATAGGCGACCACTTGGCGGTGGATCAGGCCATGGGCCACGACGTTCCAGCCCGCGTCCCGCATGGCCGCTGCCAACGCGGGGTAGCCGGTGATGATCTCCGACATGAGGTTCACCGTCGCGGGCAAACCGCGCTCCTCCAGTAGCTGGATGATCCGGGGCATACCGCAACGCAGTCCGTACTCGAACCAGGTGAAGTTGGGAATGTCGGGCAACGGATCGAGGCCGTGAGGGGTGGAGAGCAGCTTGCGGGGAATGAGTTGGTCGAAGGGGCAGTATTCGACGTTGATGTTTATGTAGACGATGAGCGGCTTGCCTTGGGGCGGGCGCAGCTTGGGCCGTTCGGTCGACATCAGGTAGGGGATGCGGGGATTGTTGCCCATGGTTGGCCTCCAGTTGTGGACGAGGCTAGTTAACCACAGAGGTGCAGAGGCACAGAAGATTCACCGAATTCAATAGTCTGACGCTCATTAAGTGGCAGCAGCATCTCCGCCGCGTGGGATATTTTTTTGGGTGCGGGAATCTTTTTGAGGTGCGTGCCACCTCGATGAGGGAATGCACTCCAAATCTTCGCATATCGGGAAATTAGCATTGGGCTCCTAGCCGAGTTCTCACTCGGAATTCGGAATGATCACCTGTTTCGGATCATTCGTTGAAACGTACATACAAATGACCATATGATTTATGATAGAATTTGAATGGGATTCGAAGAAGGCTGCGGAAAACCTTGGGAAGCATGGAATCAGCTTTGAAGTTGTCTCCGAGCTATTTGAAGGCGAGTACACAGTCACGGAGGATAACAGGTTTGAATACGGTGAAATTCGTTTGATTGCCACCGGAAGAGTGGTTGACGTGACGTTGGTCGTCGTATTCACAAAACGGGGATCAAAATTCAGGATCATTTCAGCACGGAAGGCCAATCGAAATGAGCGCTAAACGCCCTACACGCGAAGAGCAACTCCAGCGCCTCCGCGAAATGAAAGACGAGGATATTGATTATTCAGACATCCCGGCCACCGACGTGGCGTTCTGGGCTGATGCCGTCGTGATACGGCCCGATAAGCGGAGCATCACGATGCGTTTGGACGAAGACGTCTACGAGTGGTTGAAGGTGACATATCCCCACTACCAGACTGCCATCAACAGTATCTTGAGGCAGTATAAGAAGCATCAAGAAAAGCAGGCGACGTAGTCCGTGTTGGAATTCTGACGTCTATATGGAATTCGTTCGCCAGCCTTCACTCCCGACAGCGCGATGGCGTTCGATTCACACATAGTCGGCGAACAGCGCTGATTTACCTCGGCGTCTCTGTGGTAGTGCTAGGCAATGGAAATCGGTATCGAATTTCTCTCTGCGTCCATCTTGGCGACGATTGCGATCGGCCTCGGAGCGGGACTTCTTAGGGGCTTCTCGGGGTTTGGTGGTTCAATCTTCGCGGTTCCGCTGCTGAGTATCGTGTACGACCCTGCTGTGGCGGTTGCGGTCATGCTTGGGGCGGGGACAATTGGCACACCGCAGCTCATTCCAGGCGCCCTCCCCCTTACTCAGTGGCGCGAAACGCTTCCGTTGATCGTGCTTACCTTGGTCGCCACGCCAATCGGCACGTATGTGTTGCTCACCGGTGATCCAGACATGATCCGCCGGGGCATCGGAATTTTCGTACTTCTCGCAGCCCTCCTCATGATGTGGGGATGGAGCTGGCGCGGCCCCCGAACCCATGGGATCAGCGGTTTCGTTGGGGTCGTGAGTGGCATAGTCACTGGACTGGCCGGTATGGGCGGTTCGATCGCGACCCTGTATTTGATTTCCTCATCTCAACCGGTCGCCGTTATCCGGGCCAACCTCATCATCATCATCGGTGCCATGAACGTCATCGGATTCGGATATCTGATTGCGGGAGGTGCCCTGACCGCAAGCACGCTGGTGAACGTGGCGATATTCACGCCGACCTATATCTTTTCGATCTGGATTGGAACACGGATATTCCGGGGTACGTCCGACGTGATGTACCGCCGCCTGGCGCTATGGCTCCTCATTGCAGTGGGTATTGCGGCAACAATCGCGTAACTGCGAACATCTATCGAAATCAGAGTATCGAAAGGGACACGCCGATGAAGGGACGCATGGTCTACATGGACGAGCCGGGCAAATTGTCCATGCGGGAGTACGATCTACCCGAAACGATGGAACCGGGTGCCGTCCTGCTGGAAGTGATCCAGACCAATGTCTGTGGTTCGGAAATCCATCTATTCAATGGCCATCACCCGACTATGAAAAAGGGCGGGCTGGGCCATGAGATGATCGGCCGCATTATCGAGCTGGGAGATGGAATTGACAGTGACGGTGCGGGGCAGACGATCGCAGTGGGCGATCGTGTCGTTCCCGTCTATACGTTGAACTGTATGAAATGCCCGGCTTGCTTGAAGGGATATCCCAGCCATTGCGAGCATTCGTTCACGTATTTCATGCAACAGGACACGCCTCCGCATTTTCATGGGGCCACCTTCGCCACCCACTACTACATCCACCCGGGACAGTTCTTCTTCCGGGTGCCCGATGTCGTCGCCGACGGAGAGGCGGCAGCAGCCAACTGCGCGCTGTCACAGGTCATGGTCGGCATCGACCTGGCCAAGGTTAAAGCCGGACAGAACGTCGTGATTCAGGGTGCAGGCGGCCTTGGCCTCAACGCCTGTGCCGTCGCCAAGGAACGAGGCGCGACCGTGATCGTCATCGACCCGGTGCGCCCGCGCCTCGAGCTGGCACGTGAATTCGGCGCCGATCATGTTATCGATCTGGCCGAGCACAACTCCAGCGAAGCCCGCGTTCAACATATCCGCAGTCTTACCGATGGCTGGGGCCCTGAAGTGGTGATCGAAGTCACTGGTGTCTCCGAAGTCATTCCCGAAGGTCTCGACATGATCGGAGTTGGCGGCACCTATATTCTCATCGGATCTATCGGGTTCGGTCGCCCTTGCGATTTCGACCCGGCGGTGGCCGTTCGCAAGCTCATTACGATGACCGGGGTCAACCGCTATCACCCCAAATATCTTCGTGAAGCCTTGCAGTTCCTCGAGCGCACCCGGGACCGGTTCCCCTTCAATAAACTGCTCGACAGGAGTTTCACGCTCGATCAGGTGCAGGAGGCGATTGAAGTCTCAGCACGGCGCGAGGTCGCGCGGGCGACGATCGTGCCTTAGGGGTTTTTCGTTTCGAGCCTGCCAGTCGAAGTGCTCAAGTCTAATATCATTTTCCCGTAGGCAGGGACTGGGCCGGCGGTGGGCGATTAGCCTGCTTCGCGGTTGCGCGTCGGATTCCGGGACCGTAGGCTAAACATACGGGCGTGCAGGATTGGCCAACAGCGGAGGTGCAGTATGGCGTTGAGCATGGCACCGAATGAATTATCCATCGAGGTTTCGCCACTCTCAATACACATCGGTGCGGAAATCGGTGGGGTCGACTTGACGCAGCCGCTGCCGCCGCAACAACTTCGAGATATCCGGGAAACGCTGGTGCAGTGGAAGGTCGTGTTCTTCCGTGACCAGTTCCTCGACCATGATCAACATCTCGCTTTTGCGCGACAATTCGGTGACCTGACTCCCGGGCACGCGGTGTACGGCGGCGTCGAAGGCTATCCGGAGATCTTTGCGGTCGCAAAGCATCGCAAAGGCAAACGGTTTAGCGGGGAGTTACTAACGCGGGCCTGGACGGGATGGCATACCGACATCACATGTGCGATCAACCCGCCAGCCGGTTCTATTTTGCGGGGCGACGTGGTTCCGCCTTATGGCGGTGATACCCAATTCACGAACCTGGCGACGGCATACAACGGGCTGTCCGAAACCATGCGCGGATTCCTGGACGGGCTGCGTGGCATCCACCGGATTACCGCGCCGCCCGGAACCGAGGCGTCAAAGTATATGGAGGATACGATTCGTGAAAACGGGATGGTCAGCGAACATCCTCTGATCCGGGTTCATCCTGAATCGGGAGAGCGCGTCCTGTTCGCCAGCCCGTCATTCTTGAAATCCATCGTCGGCATGTCTCCGCGTGAAAGCCAGATTTTGATGGAATTCCTGTGGGAGCACATCGTGCGGGCGGAATATACGGTCCGTTTCGCATGGGAGCCGGGCAGCATTGCATTCTGGGACAATCGCGCGGTCGCACATCTCGCCCCGCTGGATATATTCGATTCCGATTTTGACCGGCAATTCTATCGAGTGACTCTGGCGGGCGACGTCCCGGTCGGTGTCGACGGCCGCCCGTCAACGCCCATCGGAGGTGATCCGATACCGACCGTCTGATCGGCGGTCTAACGTCGGCATTCGTTTCGAGAAGGGACTGGCGTTTCGAGAATGGGCTGGCGTCTCGAGACGGGGCTGGCGATGCGCGCTCAATCTGCCGCAATGAACTCATCGTCACTGAATTCATCGAGGTCACGACGCGTGCTGGGTTTCAGACACGAGACGAGCTCGGCGCCCAGCGTGAATTTTCGGCCCCGCATACTTGCCGCCCGATTGACGGCCAAGCCGTAGATATCGAACCGCTCGTCACCCGGCGCCCCGACTTGCCCACGTGCCACCGGGCCGAGACGCGCCCTTACAACCATGCTGTCGGGATATCCCATTTCGGCCAGCCATCGGTCGCAGTCGCGTTTCATCTCGCGGAGTGCGTCGACAATACGATCGGGGTTCTTTTCCGGGAACACGAACAGGCCGGCATCGCCGATGGGTTTGATCAGCTTTCCGCCTGCAGCATCGATGGCGCGGCCCGTGCGACGGAAGAGTTCAGTTGCCAACTCCAAAATTTCCCGAGGTGGCCGCTCTTCGCACTATCTGGAAAATCCCGAAAGATCGAAAAATCCAACGATGACGTCAGTCTGGTCGCGTGCGGTCAATGCCTGCATATCCATGTCTCAGCGCTCCCATCGCGAGAAGAGTCGTCCCGTATTCAACGTCTGTCATTGAGGAAGAAGGTTTGGACCTCCCCCTTCCCTCTCATGGCAGGTGAATTTCAAGGTCGCCCGCTTCAGCAATTTCTGCTCTTCTTCAAAAATGTGCGGATCGGTGTAAATCTGCGAATCAACGTAATCGCTGCCCGGCAGGGCCCGAGGTTCAGTCCGCTGCAATTCCGTACGCGACATCATGCCTCTCCAGATTTCCGTTCCGTATTTATGAAACGGTCCAAGTTAGGCGCTGGGGCCTTTCCAGAAGATATCCTTCATCGTCATTTTGCCGTCTTCGAAATAAAGAATATCGCAACCGAGCCATTCGAATGTCTCCCCCGAGGCATCGGTTCCAACCACTTTCCATTCGGCCACGGCTTTGTCGTCGGCACACCAGTTCCGAATCGATATCCATTTCCAGTCCGGAGTTTGCGCGGAGCGTTCCTTCAGAAATTTTCGGATCGCCTCCTTGCCCTCGACACGAATGCCCGTTGGGGCTGGGCCACGAGCAGTTTGGAAAATGCCGTCCTCGTGGAAGTATTCGACGATCTCATCGACGTTTCCGCGGTTGAACGCATCGACGATCTCTTCGACCAAGGCCTCGTCAACACGGATTTCCTGGGCAACTTCCTGCAGCGACTGCGGTGACATAGCTTAGCTCCTGTACGTGTGCCTCTGCGCCTTCCAGAAACGCTACTTGATCCGGCACCAGTTGGTTGAAGTCAATTCATTCGTCAGTGATTGCCTGATTCATGCTTAATCGATGATGACAGTAGCACGACACCTCACCCGGCATTCTTGCACTAGCGCGAGCGAATATTGATCCAAATCCCCAACACAATGAGCCCCGCTCCGGCAACGTGCCAAATTTCGCCGCTCTCGCCGTAGAGCAGCCAGGCAGCCACGCCGACCGCGGGCAGGCGCAAGAAGTCGACCGGAATCACGACGCTCGCTTCGGCAACGATGAAGGCGCGGGTGACACAATAGTGGGCGGCAAGGCCGGAAACACCCACGGCAATGACCCACGGCCATCGATCCAGTTCCGGTACGACCAAGCCGGGAAGCGCCGGGGCAAGGCCGATCAGGAGTTGCACCAGAAACATGTAGAAGAGGATGGCAAGCGGCGTCTCGGTCGCCGTCATCCGCTTGGTGATGATGAACGTCGCGGCGTAGCAGAACGATGCCCCGAGTACGATCAAGGCTGCCGGCTCAAATGAGTCGACGCCCGGGCGGAGAACAACGAGAACGCCGCAAAATCCTAATAGTACTGCCACGATGCGCCGGCCCGTCAGCCGTTCTCCCAGGAACGCAGCGGCGAGCAACAGCGCCCAGATCGGCATGCTGAAATCAATCGCTGTTATCTGGACTAGCGGCAGTAATGGCAGAACGTAGAACCAACTGTATTGGCCGACGTAGTGGACGACGTTACGCCCGAGATGAAATCCAGGGATCGATGTGCGCAGTTGCGCGAAGCCGCGCTCACCGCGTCCGCCGAGCGCCAGAATTACTGCGACGATGAGCAGTGACACAGCGCTGCGGTAGAGCATGATCTGGAAGGCGTTGAGGTCGCCTGACAGCTCCCGTCCCACAAGTGAGAGCATCGTGAACGAGGTGACCGCGCCGAACATCCACAGAGCGCCGACGATCGATGAAGATTCGAGGAGACGTGGCGGCATCATGGGCTTCCGGCAGGTGCGCCACCGGCGCGGGCGCGAGATGTTACGCGGGATTGCCGGATGGAAGCGAGCGCGGCGTGGATGGACTCGGTTAAATGGTGTCTGACACCATTTTAATGCAGATTGTCAGCTGTCAGGTTTTGGACGACGGGGCAGGACGCGGGTTTCGCCGATACGCATGATCCAGACGCGGTCGTCGGCTATGCCCGCGTTTCGCCCCGCCGCAACGAATCTCTTGGGCGCATCGTCGAAGCCGTCATCGCCGAGCCGCACGGTACCCCAGTGAATCCCAAGGAGGGTGTCGGCACCAAGGTCCAGGCCTAACTGGAAGCAGCTTTCAGGCACACAATGCGCGCCGTTCATGACTTTACGCAGCAGGAATGCGCCGATGGAAATAATCGCCAAATCAAACCCGTCGTAGCCCTTCCCTATTTCCTCGTAGATAGGACCGTATTCGGCGTCACCACCGAAGTAGAGGCGCTTACCATCCGTCCCTTCGATGGCAAAACCTGCCCACAAGGTATCGTTGGTCTCAAAGAACGATCTCTTGGACCAGTGGATAACCGGCAATGCCGTGATCTTCAATTTGTTCACCATGGCGGATTCATGCCAATCGAGTTCAATCACCGTGCCGTAACTCCGCTCCTTGAAATAATGTCCGAGTCCGAGCGGAACGATCGCGGTAATGCTTTCCTTGTTCGGCAGCAAATCGATGGTGGGAAGATCGAGGTATGCGAAATTACGACGACGTCGACCGCTGGAAGATCCTCGGGAGAAATGCCCGGCGCCACGTAACGCTTGGGGCCATATGGCGGTATCGGTGACGCGAAATCCGTGAGCCAGGGATCCGTCAAGACGGTGACCCCGTCGAGACGGATCAAGGCGGTCATGTGCCCGATCCAGGTCAAGGTGTCCGCGCCCTGCATGGCTTTGAACGCCGACAGTGCTTCGGCCTGCGGCACAACGTGATCATCGGGAATTTTCACATGCCAGTTCTCCCGCCCGCCGATCAGGCGATTTACGATCCACGGCACGCGGCGGTACCAGGGGTTACGTTCCGGACTGCCGGGCGGATTTCGAAAGCCGCTGGTCGTGTGGTGGTAAGGCGCGCCCGGCTTCTGTTGCGGCGCACAGGCGGCGACCAAGCCCAGGAGCATGGCGAAGGCCGCGGCGAGGACTACGCCTCGCACGATATAGGCCCTCCGCACGACGGGGGGAGATCCCATGGCTAGAGCAACCCCCTCTTCGCAAGGTTCTTCATCAATTCGCCCGTTCCGAACTCCCATGCGGGAATACGGTCGGAATGGTTCACCCGATTGACCAGTCCACCCAATTCCGGCGCCGATATCGTCACCATATCGCCGACTTTATGGGTGAAGCCGAGTCCCGCCTCGCCGCGATCCTTCGTCGGCGCGAACATGGTCCCGGTGAACAGAGCCAGGCCGTCGGGATACTGGTGGGTCGCACCGATGGTCTGGGCGACCAGGTCTTCAGGATCACGGCTGATCTGCGACATCGAGCTGGTGCCACTCATTTCAAAGCCATCTACGCCTTTCACCTGCAGAGAAACGTCGCAATCCCTGACGTTATCGAGCGTGAAGCCATTGTCGAATAAGCGGATGAACGGTCCGATCGCGCAGGATCCGTTGTTGTCCTTGGCCCGGCCCAGAAGCAAGGCGCTGCGCCCCTCGACATCTCGCAAGTTGACGTCATTGCCAAGCGTGGCGCCAACGATTCGGCCCTGCGCATTGACGATCAGCACGATCTCCGGCTCGGGGTTGTTCCAGGTGGAGCTTGGGTGGATCCCGATTTCCGCGCCCGTTCCGACCGACGACATGGGTTGGGCCTTGGTAAAAAGTTCGGCGTCCGGCCCGATGCCGACCTCCAGATAAGGTGACCAAAGGTCCCGGGCCACGAGGAGATCCTTGATGCGACCGGCCTCCGCAGAGCCAGGGCGCACAGCCGAGAGGTCCGCATCAATCTCCCCGGCAAGTTCCCGTCGCACGTCGGCGGCCAGCGATGGATCACCCTTCGTCCGTTCTTCGATGACGCGTTCCAGAAGACTGGAAACGAAAGTGACACCTGCCGCCTTGATCGCGTGAAGGTCGATCGGTGACAGGAAGTACGGAAGGTCGGCGTGCCGGTTGGCAGCATGCGAATTCCCAAGGATTTCCGCGAAAGACCCAATTGGCGTCTCCGCATCAAGTCCGTCGGGTTCGACGCCCAGACGATTGCAATACTCCGAAACCGTTGGCGCCATGGCCGTGACGTCGATCACGTCGTTGCCGCGTATGATGATCACGGCGGGTCCCGGCTGCTCGCCAGGCATCCAGGCACGGCCTATCAGCGTGGCGCCAGCACCCGCTTCCGGCAAAGCCAGTTCTGGATCGAGAAAAGTGTCCAATGGGATCGTCGCTTATACCTATGCGAGCCGGGGTGCCTACGCGAGCGTGGCCCCGTGTGCCTGTGCAGTTGGGGGCAGGCGCGCCCACCCGTGACCCGCATGTCCGAATCTGAAATGGTCCGGATGAATCATCTCGGCCATCATCTCCAGAGACTCTTTGAGCCGGGGTCCGGGTCGGTTGAAGAAGGCGTTGCCGTCGGTGACATAAACCTGCCCATCTCGAACTGCCTGCAAATCACCCCAGCGGGAATTGCGAGCGAGCAATTTCGCCTCCTCGCGGGTGCGCTTCAGATCGTAACCACAAGGCATGAGGACGATGACGTCGGGGTCAGCGTCCAGAAGAGCCTCCCATTCCAACCAGTGCGAATGCTCTCCCGCGCGGCCGAACAGGTTTTCGGCGCCCGCAGCCTCGACAAATTCGGGTATCCAATTGCCTGCCGCCATTAACGGTTCCGCCCATTCGATACAGGCAACGCGGGGCCGATCATCAAAGCCGGCGGCACGTTCAGCGATCTCAGCGAAGCGGGTTTGCATACGGTCCACGACCACAGCTCCGGCGTCCATGGCATTCAGTGTATCCGCGACGCGCCGGATATCGTCGTAAACGGCCGAAATCGACTCTGCATTCAGTGAAACAATGTCGATATCCCCGCCCATCCAGTCAGAGACCGCCGCTTCGACATCCGGCAGCGCAACCGCACAAACCTCACACAGATTCTGGGTGACGATAACCTCAGGCGAGGTTTCCTTCAAAGTGTCGTTCAGAACCTCATATACAGAAAGAACTTTTCCGACTAACTCTTTGATATTACGATTTATTTCAAGGCTGCTTCCGTCCAATTTTACGCGTGGTCGGGTACAAACTGGAAGGGCCTCGACGCCCAATGGAAAATTACATTCATGGGACCGGCCAACCAGTCCATCCCTGTGACCCACAGAGGCGACGATTTCCGTCGCGCTTGGCAGTAACGATACGATCCTTGGTGAAGCCATGTGGTAATGCCTACCTTTTCGGAAAACTCCCTACATCATGGATCAATATACCAATCGAAGCAGGCGCAGACACCTCCCCGTCAGGGATTAAAAATTCCATTGGAACTGGGAAATCAGTACGATCACGCTGAAATTGGATATCGAGCTGGTAAATCAAAGGCCGCTTGAGACTCGCGAGCGGTGTCCATAGCGAGAAGAGGATTTGAAATGTCTCGTAACGGTTCTCAATGGGAATCAAGGCCCAGCCTGCCGCCGACTCACTACGTCGATCCCCGTGTCTACACCGACCAGTCGATATTCGAGGAAGAACGGGAAAAGATCTTCGAGAAAGTCTGGGCGATCGTCTGCCACGAGAGCGAGGTGCCCGAGACTTACGATTTCCGGCGGTGTCAGCATATGGGCGGCAAGGAGCTTCTGGTCGTTCGCGGCAAGGACAAGAAAATCCGTACCTTCTACAACCAGTGCCCGCACCGGGGAAACGTGCTGGCCTACGAGCCGTCGGGAAACGCCCGGCACATCACCTGCATCTTTCACCTGTGGTCGTTCGATACCAAGGGTAATTGCGTCGAGATAACGCGCGAGAAGGAAGGCTATCAGGACCGCCTGTCGAAGAAGGACGTGGGTCTGCGGGAGGTGAAATCGGAAATCGACATGGGCGGGTTCGTGTGGGTCAACGTCGACGACAATTGCGGCCCGCTTGACGAATTCCTGGATGGCTCAGTCAATTTCCTGAAGGACGAGCTCTCGACCGCACCGCTGGAAATCATGTGCTATCACAAGGCGATCGTGCCTTCGAACTACAAGCTATGGCACGACACCAACCGCGACCTCTATCACGAGTTTTTGCACCGTCAGAACCGCCTGATCGCGATGACCCAACCCGGGTACCTGGACCGCAGGTATCATACATTCGGCCATGGTCATGTCATCGCCGACCCCTCGGTCAACAAGTACGGCGCTCTGGAAGCTGGAAGCGGTATCAAGAGACAGATGGGTTGGCCGGGCGGCGAGGCGGCGCTGCACAAGCTCTGCAACCTGTTCCCGACCGTGACGTACAACATGCGGCCGCCGGCGCTTCGTATCGACACCATGGTCCCCCTTGGCCCGGACAAGACGATTATCGAGTTCCGGGGTTTTGGCATCAAGGGAGATACGGACGAGGAACGACAGGAGCGTCTCCGGGATTACAACTCTTTCTGGGGGCCGTTCGGTCGCAATCTGCCGGAGGATTTCATCGCCATTGTCGGTCAGGCAATGGCAATGGGAACCGGACGTGGAAGCCCCTACATCCTTCATGGCCGAGAGGAGAAATCTACGCACGACGAGATTTGCGTGCGGCATTACTTCGCGGAGTGGAGCCGGATGATGGGGTGCTGCGCCTCGGACCCGTTCAACGAAAGGTCGGCCGTCGCGGCCGAATAAAATTCAAAACGCACATCGCCGTTTGATACGCCGAAGTTCGGCGAGCCCAAGCCGCCACCGGCAAGACATCGTCGGCAACGTCCGACTCCGTGTTACGAGGTAGTAGATGATTCAAATGTATCGACACCCCGGCCAACCCACCTGATGGATCTAAGACGCGAAGATATCCTCGAAGGGCGTATCGAAGAGGCCGCGATGGAGGCCGAACGTCAGGGATTGTTCCGGCGCATGACTCCAGACGAGCGGGCGCAATCCAAACGCGAGGTGCTGTCCAATCTGCCTACGGGCGAAGACGTCTGGCTGTTCGGCTACGGCTCGTTGATGTGGAACCCGATCATTCAGTATGTGGAACGCCGAGCCGGGCATATATTCGGTTACCACCGCGCCTTTTGCCTGCGCACTGCGATGGGACGAGGTACGCCGGAGCGCCCGGGCCTGACCCTCGGGCTCGAACGCGGTGGATCGTGCCGGGGCATATTGTTCCGTGTGGCCGGCGATATCGCCGAAGATGAACTCGATTTCGTCTGGAACCGGGAAATGATCAGCCAGGCCTATACGCCCCACCTGATGAACGTCCGTACCGAGAGTGGCGTGGTTCGCGCGATTGCCTTCGTTATCAACTCTGAACACATCGGCTACGCCGGAAAATTGACCATCGCAGAGACCGCCGACGCCATCGCGACAGCCCATGGACGGCTCGGCCGCTGCAGCGAGTACCTGGAAAACACGGTTCTGCACCTGGATGACCTGGGAATCGCCGACGGCCCCATGCATCGGTTGTTGCTGCAAGTGCGCGCCCGTATGGCGGAACTCGGCATCAAATCAGAGGACGCGCCGCTCCAAGAAGGCTTTTGAGAGTGGCCCCGGGTCCAGCATCTGAGACCAACCCTGCCGAGCTTACGCGATTGGCGGCGAACGTCGCTGCAAAGATGATTGCAGAAGGTCGCCTGACCTCAGAAGCCCTGGTGTCCGCATGCCTGGAGCGGATTGCCGGGCGTGACGGCGAACTTCGGGCGTTCGTGCAGGTGGATGCCGACTATGCACTGGAACAGGCCCGCAACCGCGACCGTTCGGCACCGACAGGAATGCTCCACGGCCTGCCGCTTGCGGTGAAGGACACGATTGATACACAGGACTTTGCCACCGAGTTCAACTCCCCCCTCTACACTGGTTCACGCCCCGGGCGGGACGCGGCTTGCGTGGCGATCGCTCGTCAGGCCGGCGCGGTGATCATCGGCAAAACCGAAACGGTCGAATTTGCGGCGGGCGGCCGAAATCCCGAAACGCGCAACCCCCACAATCCGGCGCATGGCCCGGGTGGCTCCTCGAACGGTTCAGCCGCTTGCATCGCAGATTACATGGTCCCGCTTGCGCTTGGGTCACAGACCGGCGGTTCGATGATCCGTCCGGCATCATTCTGCGGTGTCTACGCGATGAAACCGACTTGGGGGGCGGTCAGTGTGAACGGCATCCGCATCAATTGCCCAAGCCTCGATAGCGTGGGTTGGTATGGCCGGGATACCGCAGACCTCGCGCTCATGGCGTCCCTGTATGAGTTACCCGGGGAACTGCCGGACGACGAAGGTGTAACATCTATCGCGCCTGCCGATTTGCGGATCGGAATTTGCCGATCTCCGGTGTGGGATCGGGCGGACTCCGCATCAGCGGACGCCCTCGAACAAGCAGCAGTGCGGCTATCTCAGGCGGGGATCAGGACCACCTCCCTCGAACTTCCCGAATCGTTCAATGCGCTTCCCGATGCGGTTGCCACGATGATGCGGGGAGACGCACGGATCGCGTTCCTGCAGGAATATCGCGCCGATAAGGATGGTCTGCACGACGACTTCAGGACGGATGTCGAGAACCAGCGACAGATCACCCCTGGCGACCTGACAGGAGCCTACGACGTCGCGGCCAACTGCCGGGCTGCCTTTTCCGATGTGCTGGCAGATGTTGACGGCCTCATTACGCCGAGCGCGCCGGGCGAAGCTGTGATGTACGAGGAGGGTCACGGCGATCCCATCTTCAACGTGATCTGGAGCGCTCTGCATGCGCCGGTGATCAACCTTCCGGGCCTGACCGGGCCACGAGGCCTACCGGTGGGAATCTCATTGGTCGGGCCACGTTATTCCGACAACCGGCTTCTGGCGGTGGCACGGACGATCGCTGAAATCATCGATACGGCATGATGGCCGCTTGAACTGAAGAGTGATCAGCGAGCGGAGACAACCGGGCGTAGGCTGCGCTAGAGTGCTCACAATAGAGAGACCGATAACAGGAAACGGTTACATGTCAGTCAAGGAAGCCATAGCAGTCGGAGAAGCTGAAGACTTTGCCGGCGACCCGGAGTCGGCCGCCATCGCCGAGTTGATGCAACGCTACTTCGATGCCACTTACGAGGGTGATGTCCCGGCGTTGCGTGAGATATTTCACCCGGAGAACCGGCTGGCGGGTATGAGGGGCGATGAAGAACGCTTTTCGTCACTGGAGCAGTTTTTGGGGCGGGTGGAGCGCAGACCCAACCAGGATGCATTCAATTTTCAAGTCCTGTCGGTGGACCGCTCAGGCCGCGCCGGTGTCGCCAAAATCTCCTACCGCTACCACGGCGTTGATTTCGTCGATTACATGTCGGTTCTGGAATTGGATGGCATGTGGCGCATTGTCGCCAAGGTCTTCGACGGATATCTCGTTCCTGACAGTGACTGAATCTTGGCCCGCCAGTGACCGATCTTTGCCTGACAACGATTGATCTAAGCCTGACAATGAGTGATCTAAGATTGAGAGTGAAAACATGAGTGTGCAGGAGCGCGTCGGCGTCATATCCAGCCTGGACACCCCCGAATGGTGGCCCGATAGCACGCCTCCGATGCCAGGCCGCGAGTTGAGTGGACCCCATGTCTGGTACGGCGAGGACATGGCGCAGACTGATGAGTGGATTTACGCGCTTTCCGACTCGGAGCTGTCTGAGATCAATGAGGCTCTGAACGGTGTCAAAAACAGGGCGGACGACTTGCTGGCCGTGGACAAGAAGGATTTCCCGCTGCCAACCTTCGGCCCGGTGATTGAGAACTTGCGCGACGAGATCATGACGGGCCGCGGATTTGCACTTATCCGCGGCCTGGATATGGCGAATTACACCAAGCACGAGGCGGCAGTTCTCTACTGGGGCATCGGCCGCCACTTCGGGGAGCCGCGTTCACAAAACGGCAAAGGTCATGTGCTTGGCCACGTCCAGGATCTCGGCTATGACGTCGCGAATCCGACTCACCGGGGCTATCAAACGACGATCAAGCTCGATCATCATACGGATTCGACCGATATCGCGGCCCTGATGTGCCTGCGCGCCGCGAAATCGGGTGGCGAAAGCAGCCTCGTCAGTTCAACGACAGTGCACAATGAGATGCTGCGGCGCTGTCCTGAACTACTCGATGAACTCTTCAAGCCGTTTTATGTCGACCGCCGGGAAGAGATTCCGGAAGACAAACTCCCCTACTACCTGATGCCGATCTTCAATTGGCATGACGGCAAACTCTCGGCGATGTACTCGTCCCTTCAGGTCAAGATTACTTCACGCCACCCGGGGGTTCCCGAGTTGACGGACAAACAGAAACGGGCTCTCGACATGATCCACACTCTGGCTGAAGAGCCGCGGATCAGACTCAAGACGAGCCTCCAGCCCGGTGACATTCAGCTTGTCCACAACCACACGATTTTTCATGCGCGGGAAGACTACGAGGATTGGGACGACCCGGAACAAAAACGGCACTTGTTGCGCCTTTGGCTGTGTCCGCCGGCGGCACGGGAACTGCCGATCCAGTTCCAAGGCCGCTACGGTGATATCACCGTCGGCAATCGTGGCGGGATCGTGGTTCCTGGCGTGCCCGACCGGGCGCCCCTAGACCCGGAATAGCGCCGGACGGGAAGTGCCGTCTTCTTGGGCTAGTTAGGTCCCTCTTAACTATTGTACGAGACAATAGCTCTGTTGTGCTGGCGGCTAATTTGCGCTGCGTAGCTAAACCCGGCGTCGTGCCGTGCCCATGGAGCATCCCACATGAAAACCCTCTGGTGGACAAGCGCAATTATCGCCGCCGTCATTGGCATCGTATCGCACGTCACAGTGATGGCCATCGCGCAAACGGTTAACGCGCCCTACCCGTCGCTTCTGCCTTCTACCAATGCGGATAAGGCTGCCCCGCCGGCCATGCTCGGGACGAGTTCTGTGACCGCCTCTCCGACGGTGCAAGCATCCACGGTCAACACCGGGGGCCTCGCCAAAGGAGGTGCCGCAGGAGCGAGCAAGCGCGATTTCAAGCCGATCGGTCGCACCACGGCCCAAGCGCTCGTCGCGCCGTCCACGATCATTGCCGTTGGTATCCTCGGTGGGTTGGTTGTGTTGGCGACCGCCGGCGTTGGCGGAAGCAGTAACGCGTCGGGCGCCTCGTCAACCAACTGACGAATGATCACTGTTATTGAATGAGCTGGCCGCCGTCGACCACGAGTTCGGCGCCGTTCACGAAGCCCGCCTCGTCTGATGCCAAATAGCAGATGGCGTTGGCGATATCCTCCGGCTGACCCAGGCGGCCAACGGGAATTGCCTGCCGGCGCTCCTCGCGGCCCTTATCAGGATCGTCGAAGACGAAATTGAAAACGGTGTCACCCATCGCCGTCTCGATGATGCCGGGATGCACCGAATTGCAGCGGATGCCGTACTTCTGATTGCCGCAATAGGCGGCCACGGACTTGGTTAACTGGCGAACCGCGCCTTTGCTGGCCCCGTAAGGCACCAGGGAAGGAACCGCGTAAATACCGGCAATCGACGACAGGTTGACGATTGAGCCCCCGTGGCCTTTCATCGCCTTGATCGCGTGTTTACAACCCAGCAGCACGCCGTCGACGTTTACCCTGCTGATCGCCCTCACTTCATCCAGCGACAGGTCTTCCGGGTTCTGGGGTGCACCCGTGCCCAATATCCCCGCGTTGTTGACGAGGACATCGACCTTACCGAACCGATCGAGGGTCTCTTTCATCACCCGCTCCCACTCACCTTCATCGGTCACATCATGACTGATAAAGAGAGCGCTCCCGCCGAATTCATCGACGACCGCGTGGCCGGCATTCGCGTTGACGTCGGTCACAACGACACTGGCGCCTTCCTCCGCGAGCTTTTTTGCGGTGGCCTTGCCAATGCCAGACCCGCCGCCGGTAACAATAGCCACCTTCTCCGCTAGCCTTCCCATGGATACATTCCGCCTTTCTTCCCTCAGCCCGCGTTCAATTCAAGTAACTTCTCGACAACGAACTCATCGCGGGCAGTGCCGTTGAGTTCGTCCGCTTCATACAAAATACCGGTAACTTGCCGGCCGATCTCGCCCAAAAGCTTCCAATCTTCCTTGGGATCCGCTTCTTGGGGAACCGTGAGCACCGAGTCCTGAGCATAGGTGTAATTGGGGTTCGTCCGATTCACATCTGCCGCGCGGCTGCCAATTTTCGATTCTGGCGGCCACGCTGACGGTGTTTCACAGCGAACCGCTTGCCGCAACAACTGGCGTAAAAAAGTCACGCCCGCGTCGGTACTTGCCCGATGTTCCAGGGCGTGGATCGCGATGGGACGCTGACCGGCCTGTGCCTCCCAGTCGCCGGGAGAGCGTTGTTTGGTTTCGTAATCGCGACCTTCGGCCTGACCCTCAAAATCGATGGTGTTGATGCCTACGCGTGACCGGTCCCCGCCGGGGAGGCGTTTGTCGAAGAACCGCCAGCCATAGAACGAACACGACATGTCATCGTGCGGGACAATCCAGCGGGTGACGTAGACGCGCTGGAAGAAAACCTCTTCGTCCCCGATATCGAACAGCGTTCCGAAATGCGCCTCGTTTGGAAACCTGTGATGAACGTGGCGCACCCACATCTTGTCGTCGGGCAGGCGGCGCTTGGAGATGTAGACGATGCCGCCGCCGTTGTGGGTCTCGTCATATTCAACGTGGGGCAGCTCACCGAACGCCTGTGACAGTTGAAGGCCCGTCATGCGGCTGTGCAGGAACACCGAATGGACCGGGTCCATCATGTTCTCGTAGGTCTGCAGCCAGTTGTTGCTGTGATTGACCAGAAAGGGAATCTTCTCGACACCATCGCGGCCAAACGTTTCCCGTTCGGGAAACGCCGGTCTCTCATCCGGCGGTCCCTGATAGGCGAACACCAATCCGTCGCGTTCCAGCGCCGGATAGGAACCGTGGCGGAAGCTGCTTTTCAAGTTCGAGTTTGGCGGCTCGCCCGGCGTCTCCAAGATGGTGCCGTCAACACCAAACAGCCAGCCGTGATAGCAGCAGCGGATGCCATGTTCCGAGACGATGCCGTATTCGAGCGATGTGCCGCGATGGCTGCAGTGCCGGTGGAGGACGCCGATCTCGCCCGACTTGTCCCGGAACGCGACCAGATCCTCGCCGAGGACCTTGAGCGTGACGGGCAGGTCCGCGAGCTGTTGCGAGAGGCAAACGGGCTGCCAGTGGCGCCGCATAAATTCGCCCATCGGGGTCCCAGGGCCGGTTTCCGTCAGTTCCCCATCATGTTCGGGGACGTCGCGCAGGTAGTAACCGGAATATGGCTCTTTGGATTCCCGGCGCGCGGTCTCAGGCTCGACGTTCTCGGCGATGCTCATCACGAATGACCTCTGGAGTCGATGTCCGGCCGCTAGCGATAAACGTAGATCGGGCTGGACCAGGCGATATGCCCATCTTCCTGGGTGACGCGGACGAACAATGGATTGTCGCCGACGTCCTTTAGATCGATCTGCCGTTCGAGCTTCATCGTCCGGTAGGAATTTTCCTCGGGAAGCCGGAAAACACGGACGCCGCGATCGAGCCCTCCTGCATCGGACACATGGTCGTCGTAGCCAATTTCACTCAACGGCACGTCGAGCTGAACCAATGGCGTATCCAGCTTCAGGTTTCCACCATTCTGCGAGGTCAGCCATACGTCGAATCCACCGAGGTTGCCGGTGGTCAGGGCACGCCACTTGAGGGTGTCGCTGCCGACCCGGTCAATGGTCTTGTCCCGGTTGAAGAAGTTTATCGGGCTGTGTTTTTCAATCCCGTTACCGCTAAAAGTGGCGGTGCCGTCCCAGATGACCTGGCGGAAGCGGCCGCGGTATTCGGCGCCCTCCCAGATAACCCGGATGCGCTTGCCAAGTTCTTCAGCGCTATATGGGCGGATAGTCTCGATGTGGTCCAGACCGTTGAAGATGTCGAGGCGCTCGATTGGTGCCGATCCGAGCACGTCGATGTTGAGCGTCACGCCGCCCGACGGCAGGTGCACGATATCCCCCATCATGGCGGCTGTCGCCTGATGGCCCTCGGACGGAACAAGATCGGGGTTCTCATGATAGAGGGTGCCGGGCGACTCGAAGTCCGCGCACACGTCCATGACGAGACGCCCGCCCGTCGTTGCATAGTGATGACGTTTGCGCAGACATTCGAACACCGCCGCGCGGGTGAGCTCGGGCATGAGCAGGCAGGTCAGACCACCGATGGCGCCAAAATGCGCGGCACCGGGATAGCTCGCCCCGGGCCGGCCCTTGTGGCCATCCGAATTGCCGACAATCCCGACCCGGTAACCCATCTCGAAGGCGTCGTGCACAAGCCACTCGAACGTGCCCCAGGAAGAATGAATCTCCATGGACCGCTCGACGATCCCGTCGTGGGCCAACTTCACGTCGGCATACCGGCCGCCGCAGTGCGCGAAACTGACGACGTTTTCGTCATCGTTGCGCAGGGATACGAATAAGTCCGCCGCCGTGTTGCAATCCGTGTCGATATCCGACTTGTCGTCGACCAGCGCGTGCGATGAGCGGCGGATCGGGCGATCGTCGGTCATGTAGTAGACGTTGCGGTCACCGCCGAGTGCCGTATTGCCGGACCATTCGTATCCCGGCAGGGTCACGAATTGTCCCGGATCGTCGAATTCCGCCGTCAAGGCGTTCAGGGTGTCCCAAAATTCTTTGGTGATCTGGAAATCGTTGCCCTGATGCCCGGCGACATCGACGAAGGCCCGATCGCGGGCAAATTCGAAATACTGTCGCGCGCTGTTGGTACCGATGGTCTCCTCGCTCTGGCCGTGCATGTCGCCCCAGAAGGGCTGGAGGTCGGCCTGTGCGACGATCCGCAGTGCGTTGGCGCGGCACAGCACAGTGCCCGAGTCATCGAGCAGCTCGATATCGACGTCTCCGGCCTCGTCAACCGACAGACCATCAACGTGGTGTGCGAATGCTCCTGCCGGGAAATGGACCTGCTCGGGCAGTCCAGTGACAGGCCGCGATGCGCGCAGCGTCAGGCTCTGATCGGTCTGGTTTGTCGGATTACCCCACTTGTCTTCGGCCTTGATGGATAGGCGAAAGGTGTCGCCCAGCTTGCGCGACGTCGGACAGACGGCGACCCAGTGATCCACCGGTCCCGGAATCAGCTTGATCATGGGCTGCTCGGGAAGCTGCTGGTAGTTGAACGTGGCGATGGGGTCGATCAGCATGCGGAATTCGAAGGTGTCTTCGCAGAAAGTCTGCAGGCGCATACCGGGTGAGCCCTGGCTGGTGTCCCCGAAGGTGATGGTGATCGTGTCGCCCTTTTTCATGAAACCGCGCACGACCTTGATGTAGAGGGTGCGGTCCCATGGCCGGATGTTGCCTTTCGGATCGTAACGGTACTCAAGCACGGCGTTGTTGCTGGCCGTCACGGTCGTGAAATTGGGCCCTTTCGGGTCATCGAACTGGGGACGGGTCTGGTCGGCCGCGAACCGGAAGACGACGCGCAGGCTCCCCGAGTCGTCGATGCCGAAGTAGCCGCACGTGTAGGTCAGCGTGAATGTCTGATGCGACCCGGCCTGGAACTCACCGGTGGGGTCGAGTTCGGCGTGGCCGAGCTCATGCGGCTCAATCGGGTCTTCAAATATTCCGGCAGTCGTTTGCATCGCGGATCCTGTGTTTCAAGTGTCGATTTACAGTTGGTTATACGCCGATGATCTCGGCGGAGTCTCCGACCTGAATTTCCCCATCCGAGACAACGTCGCAAGTGCATCCCCCGCGCCATGATGGGACCAGGGCCTGACGCAGGCCGTCGTGCTGTTCATCCATGCGTTCGCAAGGGTCGGTTTCGCCCGTGACTTCGAGAACGCAGTCGCCGATCTTGATGCGGGCGCCGGCTGCGTGCGGCAGGATCACGTCGTCGACCAGGAGATTGGCCCGCCGCGTGGTCCAGGGCAGTTCCGTGCCGACTTCGGCGCAAGCCGCCTGCCAGTCCTGAGACGCAAGGACCGTGACCTGACGCCCTTTCATTTCGCCGCGGTAATCTCCGGAAATCCCTGATTCGACGCTGACGGAAGCGGACTGCACCTCTTCCATGTCTGCCCGTCTCGCGCCCCGTCTCGCAATAGCCTTCAATTGTCCCATGCCGTGGACCGTCCCCTCGTACAAAAGTGGATTGTGGTGGCGCCGTTAAACGTCATTTTCAGCGGTCGACCTTCGGGGCGTCAAGCGACGCAGAAATCTTGAGCGACCCGGTTGACCTGTGCAATGCCCTGGTTGATCTGCGTAATGCCTCGGTTGATCTGCGTAATGCCCCGGTTGACCTGCGCAATGCAATGACGCCATCAATGCGGTGAGCGATAGATCTCGGAACAATAGGAGGGGTTAGATGCTGAAGGTCTGGGGGCGGACAAATTCCATCAACGTGCAGAAGGTCATGTGGCTCGTCGGCGAATTGGATCTCGATCACGAGCGGGTCGACGTGGGCGGCCCCTTCGGCGGCACCGACACACCAGAATACCTCGGCATGAATCCAACCAAACGAATACCGACGATCGACGACGATGGCTTCACTTTGTGGGAATCCCACGCCATCGTCCGCTATCTCTCGAAAAAGTATGGATCGGGTTCATGGTGTCCGAACGACGCGGGGGGGCACGCGCGGGCCGATCAATGGATGGATTGGCCCTACAACGCCGCCTATCCGAATTTAATCACGGCCTTCCTGGGTCTCTACCGGGTGGCGGAAGCGGACCGGGACAACGACGCGATCTCCAAGGCCTTGCATCTCTGTGCCAAGGAACTGCTCGTGCTCGATGCGCACCTAGAGAACCGCAACTTCATCCTGGGCGATACGATTTCGATGGCTGATATCCCGGCGGGCTGCGTCACCTACCGCTGGAACGCCATGAACATCGAGCGCCCGGAGCTGCCTCACCTGGCGGCATGGTACGCCCGGCTTGAGGAACGCCCGGCTTTCCGCGAGCACGCGATGATCCCGCTGCAGTGAACCGCGGCGCGGCTGCAGCTTTAAATAGCAAAACCAATTTGAAAATCAGAATTATACGGAGAACGGAATGCTGAAGGTTTGGGGACGCAAAAACTCAATCAATGTCCAGAAAGTGATGTGGTGCGTGGGGGAGCTTGGCCTGGAACACGAACGCATCGATGCCGGACTGGAGTACGGCGTGATCAACGATGCCTCGTTCCGGGAACTGAACCCGAACGGTCTGGTGCCGACCATCGAGGACAACGGGTCGATCGTGTGGGAGAGCCATGCCATCGTGCGGTATCTGTCCGCGGTCTATGGCAGCGGCAGCCTGTGGCCGGAAAATCCCATGATGCGCTCGCTTGCCGACCGCTGGATGGATTGGCTCTACACCTACTTCTTCATCTCCCATCGCGTGGTGTTCTGGGGCCTGATCCGGACACCGGAAGCCGAGCGCGATATGGATGCCATCAAGGTCCAGATCGAGGAAGGCGGCAATAGGCTGAAAGTCCTCAACGCTCAGCTTGAGGGAAAATCGTTCGTGGCCGGCGAGTCGTTGACCATCGGCGACATTCCGATGGGGTGCATGACGCATCGGTGGTTTACCATGGATATCGATCGGCCCAGCCTGCCGAACGTCGAAGCATGGCTAGCGCGGCTGCGGGAGCGGCCCGCATTCGTGGAACACGTCTCGTCGATCCCGTTGAGCTGAGTGCACGTGTGAGAACACGCCGTACCAATCACATGAACAGGGAGTGAAAGATGCTGAAGGTTTGGGGACGGAATAATTCGGGCAATGTGCAAAAAACGATGTGGTGCATCGGCGAACTTGGCCTGGAATACGAACGCGTCGATGTGGGTGGCCCCTTCGGCGGACTGGACACACCCGAATACAAGGCGATGAATCCAAATTCGCGCGTCCCCACGGTCGAGGATGACGGCAACATCCTGTGGGAGAGCCATTCGGTCATCCGTTACCTGGCGCTTAAGTATGGCAAGGGCACCTTGTGTCCCGATGACCTGGGCAAGCGGCAGTTAGCGGATCGCTGGATGGACTGGCTGCACAATGGTTTCAATCATCACTATCGGACATTGTTTTTCGCCCTCGTGCGGGATCGCGAAAAGGCCGAACCGGACATGGAGGCCATGGCTGCACTCGCTACCGAATGCGGCGCGGATCTGCCGATCCTTGACGGCCATCTCGCGAACAATGAATGGGTGGCGGGTGCTGAGTTCACGATGGGTGACATCCCGATCGGGTGCATCGTGAATCGGTGGTACTCCCTGCCTATAGAGCGGGCGAGTCATCCTGCCATCGAAGCGTGGCTGGAGCGGGTCCGGGCCCGCCCGGCGTTCCGCGAACACGTATTGCTGGAAACCGGTTGAGCCGGTCAGAGATGAGGCAGAACTTTCGGCTTTGGTGTAGCCCGCGGCGTTACCTAAACAGTTGAAACAAAACTCCCCTCTCCTTACCTCCCCCCTGCAAGGGGGGAGGGATGAATTGACCCCCATCTTACTTCCCCTGGAAGGGGGGAGGAATTGAGTCCGGCGTGATCGAGCCCCTGCTCACGCCGGCGTTTGCGGTTTCTGTTTTCGCTGTCACCCTGGGGGGAATCGTGCGCGGATTTGCGGGCTCGGGCTCGGGTCTCGTCATGATTCCGCTGATGTCCCTGGTGTACTGGCCACCCCAGGCGCTGACCATCGCGATCTTGATTGGCGTTGTCGGCGGCATCCAGATGATACCGCAGACCGTCCGCCACGTGCGCTGGCGGGACGTCCTGCCGATGGCGGCGACCGCGCTGGTCGCGATCCCCATTGGTACGACACTCCTGTTCCTCGTTGACCCCGAGATCAGCCGCCGCAGTATCGGCGGCCTCGTATTATTTTCTTCGATCATACTGTTGAGCGGGCGGACCTATCGTGGTCCCCGTAATCCGCTCACCAGTGCGACGGCCGGTGTCGTTGCCGGTCTGGTGAATGGCTTCGCCGGTGCGGGCAGCGTGATCCCCACGCTCTATTTCGTAGCCAGTCAGGAACGCGCGGTCATCCTGCGCGCCAATATCTTCACTGTTGTCTCGATTTTCATATTCATCACGGCGATCGCGTTGGCCTTCCGAGGAACCGTGACCTGGGAGACGGTCACCATCGCCGCTGCCCTCCTCGTTCCCTACGGCATCACGATCTGGATCGGGTCGCACCTGTTCCATCGCTCGAGTGACCGTATGTACCGCCTCGCCGTGCTCTGGCTACTGGCAGCCATTGGCACCTTCGTCGCCTTCGTCTGAAGCGAATCCGTCACGGTTAAAGTTGCGAGGCGCCTCCCGCCGGGTAAGCTATAACGTAGCTGCGACCATTCAGGCGCGATCAACCAGGGAGGAGCAGATATGGCTGCGTATGTTGTCGGGCAGGTCACCGTGCACGATGCCGAGGCCTACGATGAGTACAGAAAACGGGCCAGCGTTGCGGTCGAAAAGTACGGCGGGCGGTTCCTGGTGCGCGGCGGGCGTGTCCTGAACCTCGAAGGCGAGGAACCCACCACCCGTAACGTCATCCTCGAATTCGACTCCATCGAGACGATCGAGCGCTGGTTCAATTCGCCGGAATATCAGGACGCCAAGACATACCGCATCGACCCCAAAGTCGCCGTCGGCAATTTCATGGCGTTGGAAGGCCTCTGAACGCTTCGGAAAAAATTGCAAAATCTCTCCCTCCCCTGCCTCCTCCGACCCGACTGCGCCATAGGCTACGCCGCGGCGAGTCTCTGGGGAGGAAATCATAACGGCACTGCTGGATCGTCTGGGCCATAGGGAACCACTTGGTCCTGCCCTGTGGTTTCATGCCTCAATTCGTCACCGTTCATCAGAATGGCGTGAAAATTCTGTCAAATTTTCTCGATGTGAATTGCGTCAAACGCAAAGATCGTAGAACCCTGTTCTCCAGGATGGGCTATCGACAGAACAAGGAGTTCACGACATGGCAGAAAGAGAGATCGAAGGTGATTGGGTCTTTGGCTGGCCGGACCGCAAGCGGGCTGAAATCATGCCCAGCAAGGACGCGGAAGGGCGGGTCATTTTTGCACGTTCCCCGGTCCTCGATCTCGAGGGGATGCTGACCCCGGTCGATGCCTATTATGTCGTCGCGCAGCTTCAGATGCCGGACCCGATCCATCCGGAAGACTACACGTTTTCGATTTCTGGTCTGGTCGACAATCCAGCCGAGTACGTGCTGGAGGATCTCCGAAAACTGCCGTCACGCACCGTACGCGCGGTAACCGAGTGCGCCGGCAACGACGGCGAGTTCTTCTCGTACCTGCGGGAAGGCAGCAACATGAAGAAACCCTCGTTGCGCGTGAAGCAAAACGAGGAAGGCGGCTGGAACCAAATGACCGAAGACGGTGAAGTTCCCAACATCGATGAGATTCTCGAAGCCATTCCCACCACCTGCCTGGTCAGCGGCGGCGAATAGACCGGCGTGCCGCTCCGCGAAGTGCTCACGCGTGCCGGCGTCAAGGACAACGCCGTTGCCATCCGGGTCCAGGGTTGGGATACCGGACGGCCCGATCCCGTCACGCAATTCCTGTCCGTGGGGCGCACCGACTTCGAGGTCGTCGATCCGGGGATCATCAACTATGACAAGGGCCTGCCCATCGAAAAGGCCATGCACCCGGACACGATCCTCGCCTGGGCCCACAATGGTGAATACCTGACCCACGTTCACGGTGCGCCGCTGCGCATGGTGGTGCCGGGCTGGGCCGGGAACTGGTGGGTCAAATGGATCGAGAATATCGAGGTCATGGATCACATGCCCGATTGCTACTACCAGACCCACTATTTCGTGTCGGGGGATTCTCCAGAGGATCCCAACAAGAAGCCGATGATGGAGCTCGGGGTGAAAACCCTGATCCGCTATCCGCGCGATGACGACTCTCCCCTGCCCCGTGGCGAGCATGTGATCCGCGGCATGACCTGGAGCGGTGCCGGCGCCGTGGAACGGGTGGAGGTCAGTACGGACGGCGGTGACAGCTGGAACGACGCCTACATCGAGGAATCGCACGACAAGTGGCTGTGGCGCCGCTGGTCCTACGTGTGGGATGCCGCCGAGCCAGGTGAGTACAGCATCATGGCACGGGCCACGGATGAGCAAGGCCGGGTGCAGCCGCAGACGACACCCAATTTCCAGCGCAAGCACTTCGACTGGATCGTGCCCGAAATCGTGACGGTCAAATAGCGGCCGATATACTGTACATTGAGCTTGATGCGGGGCGTACGAACGGCTACGTTACGTCCCCCGTAACGTTGTATGCTGCGGAATGTAATACGCGCCGCCGCGTGATCCCGGGAGATTAGACATGGCTCGAAACGCCAAGCAGTGGAACACACACCCCGATCAAAACAAGATCGAATGGGTGGACAGCCGTATCTACAGCGACGAGGAAATCTTCGAGGAAGAGCTTGAGAAGATCTGGAAGAAGGTCTGGATTCCGGTCTGCCACGAATCGGAACTGCCCGAACCTTACGACTTCAGGACGATGACCATCGCGCGCGAGCCGGTCATCGTCTGCCGTGACGCCGACAACCAGATCCGCGCCTTCCTCAATGTCTGCCCCCACCGCGCCAACCTGATCGAGCGCCGCCCCTCGGGGAGTTTCGCGGAAGGAACGCCGTCGGGAAATCCGAAGAACATGACCTGCATGTTCCACGCCTGGCAGTTCGATATGAAAGGCCGGTGCGTGCACATCTCGCGCAGTGAGGAAGGGTATCAGGACCGCCTGTCGACCAAGGATGTCGGCCTGCGGCGGTTACGCTGCGAGGTCGCGTTTGGCGGATTCGTGTGGGTGACCCTCGACGATCACATCCCGCATACCGTGCAGGAATGGGTCGGCAGTGCGCTCGATTGCATATTGGAGCCGATCGATACCGAGCCGCTTGAGGTCTTCCACTACCACAAGGCGATCATTCCCTCGAACTACAAGCTGTGGCACGACACCAACAGCGAATTTTACCATGACTTCGTGCACTACCATAACCGCGTGACGGGCTTTAACGACGCCTACTTCGCCCGCAAGAACATGACTTTTGACAATGGCCACGTCGTCGTCGGCTCGTTCGAGGTGCAGTACGACCAGTACGAAGGTTTCGAGTCCCGGGAGGCCCTCAGCTTTCCGACACTGCCGCCCAACAACTGGTACATGGTCGATATCTTTCCGGGCATCAATTACAACCTCCGCGGCTCGGCCCTGCGCGTCGACCTGATGACCCCGATCTCGGCCAACGAAGTCATGATCGAATTCCGCGGTCTTGGCCTCAAGCAGGATACGGAAGAGGAACGCCTGACCCGCATCCGTCATCACAACACCATCTGGGGTCCGATGGGGCGCAACCTGCACGAGGACCTGCTCAGCATCACCGGCCAGGGCGTGACCATGAGC
>Ga0114999_10000707_pt1 | contig 48715 bp, 26 predicted proteins | sample ArcticOcean_MG_C_3_FD_89820 | JGI IMG/M metagenome (GOLD analysis project Ga0114999, IMG submission 89820) | Marine microbial communities from western Arctic Ocean - ArcticOcean_MG_CB8_126 | ecosystem: Environmental > Aquatic > Marine > Oceanic | place: Arctic Ocean: Canada Basin | collected...
CTTGGAACGCACTGACTGTGAGGCTCCGCCTCACGCCCGTCACTGCGAGGCGGAGCCTCGAAAGCCGTGCGTTCCAGGGCAGAGCCCGGGAACGAGGCTCTGAAAATTCTTAACGGCGTTGCCAACCGAGGCGAATGCAGGCCATGGCGTTGCGTTAAACCGATATCGGAGGTGTCGGGGCAAGTCCGTAACATGCGGCGAGTTGATTCGACCGACCCCGGCCCGGAGATCATGGATGAAACCGGTCTGCCGCTCCAGCCAGTTTCTTGTCGTGCTGCCTGCTGTGCTCGTCATGCTGCTGACGGACCCGACCGTTGTCGCGTCGCAGACCAAAAGGCAACGTGGACCAGTTGCAGTTCACCCGTGGAAAGATGATGCCGCGCTCCGCGACGTGGCATTTGTCGGGACAACGGTCGGCTGGGCGGTCGGCGACCACGCGACGGCATGGAAGTCGCCCGACAGCGGACGCTCATGGGAACTGCTGAACGTGCCGGTGCCGGCGGACTGTTCTCTGCGGAGCGTGTGTTTCATGGTCCGGCGTCTCGGTGGCGGGCAAATTGCCGGAACGAGTCAGATTGCATGGATCGCCGGTCGCGGGACGAAACCGTTTACTCGGGTCGGTTACGGAGTGCTGCTCAAGACGACCGACGCCGGCAAATCGTGGCAGATTCTGGGCGAGGGCTCTCGACTGCCTCCGCTGGAGTTTGTCCGGTTCTTTGGTGCAAACGAGGGGATTGCGATCGGCGAAGCCTCGGCCGAGTTTCCGACGGGCGTGCTGATCACCGAAGACGGTGGTGAGACCTGGCTGGCCGCTCCTGGAGTCCCGACCGCTGGCTGGCATGCGGCGGCATTTACCGAATTCCATGACGGCGTTGCCGTGGGGCCGCGTGGTCGCATCTCACTGGTCGCGGGGACAAATGTGGGTCCACCACGAACGGGCTCCGGCAGCCTGCGAGCTGTCAGAGCCGTGGCGCTGAGTGACGGCCTGACCGGCTGGGCCGTGGGAGATGGAGCGCTCGTTCTGAAGACGTCGAATGGCGGCGTGACATGGGAGCCGCCTCCACGAGATCTACCGACTCCACTGTCGATGTTCACTGACTTTTCGGCCGTGGCGACTGTGAATGATTCCGTCTGGATCGCCGGAAAACCGGGCGGCAGCATCTGGCATTCACCGGATGGTGGACGGACATGGTCGAGTCACCCCACGGGACAGACCGTGCCGATTCACGCGCTCAGCTTCAGCACTCCGACGCACGGTTGGGCAACGGGTGCGCTGGGGATGATCCTGCGGACCGAAGATGGCGGACAGACGTGGCTCGCTGCTCGCGGGAATTCGCGCCGAGCCGCACTGCTGGCGATACACACCCGTGCGGAGAAAATTCCGTTTGGCATGCTGGCGAAATACGGCGGCGATGCTGGCCTGCGATCCGTGGCCGTTGTCGTGCCTCGACGCGATCTCGCCGAGGGCACGGACCTGGCTCTGGAACGCTGCCTGTCCGACTCAGTCACGACGGTCGGCGGTTCCGCGGCATCCGTCGGGTGGCGATTGCCGCTGGCTTTGCCGGAAATCGATACGGATATCGACCGCCTGACTGCTGAATGGCAGAGGCACACGGAAGGTCGGCTGAGGGAAGTCGTCATCTCCAATCTGGTGGCATCCCTCCGCATGTGGCGCCCAGATCTGGTCGTTGTTGAAGCACCGGAGCCAGGCAACGCGACCGCGCGTCTGATCTTCGATGCCGTGCAGCAGGCTGTCCGGGAGGCGGCAGACTCGACCAGCATGATCGAGCAATCGGAACTCGCCGGCCTGTCGCCGTGGAAGGTTTCGAGAATCGTTACAGATGGCTGGTACGCACCAGCGGATGAGGCACAAACGTTGCCGCGAAGTTCGGAAGTTTCCGTTGAGCCGTACGAGATTCTGCGTCGGCATGCGGTGCCCGTCGAGATACTGGCCGGCAGTGGTCGCGCAAAGTTGATTGATGGACCGTTGGCCAATCCACAAACCGAACGCTTCTGGCCACTGGAGAGCAAAACGGATCAATTCACACTGGTTGCCGTTGCGGCGAATCGAAACCTGTTTGCCGGCATTTCAGTACCGAGCGGATCGGACGCTCGGCGGCCGACTCTGGCGACGAACGACAATGACTTTCAACGGCAACTGGCACTCGCGACCAGGCAGAAGAACTTCCGCGGCATCGCTCAGAAAATGCTCAACGAACCGCAGCGGGGCGCACAACTGATCGCCGAGATTCGTCGCGAGTTTCGCGATCTGCCGAATGATCAGGCGGCGTTGCAGATCGTCCACCTGGCCAATGACTACCGACGCCGACAGCAGTGGGATCTGGCCGAAGCGGCGATGATCGAAGTGATCGAGCTGTTTCCGGAAGAGCCGGTTGCGGCGGAGGCGATGCTTTGGCTGACGCATTTGTGGAGTAGTGACGAAATGGCCTGGCAACGCAGTCGAGGAGTCCAGCTTGATGCCCGGCAACAGGCAACCAGCCGGCAGGCTATCTCGGGCCGGGTCGATCGGATGCTGGCCGCGACGCGGCGTCTGCAGGACGACCCTGTGCGACTGGCGCGTGAACTGGCCGACGATCCATTGCCAGGTCCCGATCAGGTCAGCCGGCTGCCGCAACAGGATTCGCGTGTGTGGCAGCAGGCGGCCATGACGTTCTGGCAGCGGCAGGCGTTGCAAATGGGGCGGCTGATGCGGAAGCGAATTCCACAGGCGTACCGCACGCACGAAGTCACCTGGCCACTGGCGTCCGTACTCCGACGGCAGGGGTACGCACAACCGGCCGCGACAATTTATCGGCGCCTGATGACACTCGACACCGACGATCCGATTGGACGTCTGGCGAACGGCGAACTGTGGCTGTCGAATCCGGCCGACCAGAACCCGCCGCATTTGTCCTCTGCGACCTGGGCGCAGACGCGTCCGTTTCTTGACGGATCGCTCGACGACGAATGCTGGCGCGACGCCCGGGAGATCAGGCTGACTTCGACATCCCGTTCCGCGACCGGCCAGGTGGCTGGCGTCAGGACGCGCGACGCGTACGCGTTCGCGCAGATCGCGAACGATGATCAGTTCCTGTTCGTGGCCGCCAGTTTTCCACGAGCGGACGGAGTGCCAACCGACGGGCCACAATACTCAGGCCGCAAACACGACGCGGACCTGTCGGGTTTTGACCGAGTCCGGATCGAACTGGATCTGGATCGCGACTACAGCACGGCGTACCGCATCGAGGTCGATCAACGTGGCCACGTGTCGGAGTCGTGCTGGGACGATGCCGGCTGGAACCCGAAGCTGGCGGTCGCTGTGACTGGTGACGCGAGTCACTGGCGGCTGGAGATGGCGATCCCCTTCAGTGAATTGACATGGCAGCCGCCAGGCCGCGAAACCGCGTGGGCCGTTTCGATCGTGCGTACAACTCCACACGTCGGCTGGCAGAGCTGGGTGCATCCGGCCGGCGAAGCATCCCAGCCCGGGTCGTTCGGGCTGATTCAGTTTCGTTGAGTTAGATGCAGGCGGTCCGTTCCAAATCTCACCACTCAGAGAATCCCGGTGTCTCGCTCCAGAAGAATCAACCGTTCTCTTTTGACGGCGGCCATCGTAATCGTCGTGCTTCTGGCCGTCGGTTTTGCGTTCATTGCGACGCGTTCACCAGTCGCGGATGAATTTGTCGAGAGTCTGGCCACGCCGGTCGACCAACTTTCGCTGCTCGTTCACAGCCCGGACGGACGGTACACCGCTGCCGGCACTGCCCTGGGCCAGGTTGTCATCGCGCATCGTATCGGCGACCGCGTCGAGTGGATCGATTCGGGTGGCGAAGCGCCGCTGACGATGCTCGCGTTCGTATCCGACGAACTGCTGATGTCCGGTGATCGGACGGGTCTGTTGCAGGCCTGGCAGCTTCCCGAATTTGAAGCGGTCGAACTTGTTGAAAGTCTGCCCGCTTCCGTCGCGATGACGTGCGCAGCGTTTCGACCGGTCGATTCGTCCGTGCAGATGATCCTGGGCCTGGCGGACGGTCGCCTGGTGACGATCGATGAGACGGGAACGCGAACCCGCAAGTCCGGTCATCGCGGAATCAAAGCGCTGATACTGTCGGACAGAAACGCGACGCTGATCACCGCCGGAACAGAAGGCAGGATCATCTGGCATGATCTCGAGGCGGAGCGTGTGTCCGAAACTCGCACGGAGCATCAGGCTGAGATTCCCGTGCTTGTTCTGTCGCCGGATGGCGGCCGCATGGCTTCGGCGGACTGGGACGGCGAGATTCGTATCTGGGATCCAACGAGTCGAAAAGTCCTGGTCAAGTTTGACCAGCCGGACGCCGTATCGGGGCTTGCCTGGGTCAGTGATTTCATTGTGACGGGAAGTTGGGACGGACTCGTCCGCGTTTGGCGCGTGTCGGATTCAGCCGCGGAACTGGTAACGCAATTCGATACCAGACGGCCCGTTCACGCACTGACCGTCGAATCCGCGTCCGAGAGAATCCTGACCGTATCCGGTGGCGATTCGATCGACGTTTGGCGTCTTTCCAGTTCAGACGGTTTGTCGGAACCGTAATCTTCTGTGCGTTCGTTCCGTCTCCGGCGAGGCGTTGTCATCGCCCGGCTGATCGGTTCGAATGAACGAGTGGTCGCTGTTCTTGTTGCCCTGTCCGGGCAAGTGGTTCTCACGGTCTGGCGACCGTGACTACTTGGTCTCTTATCCGTGAAATCCTGCGCAAAACGCGCAGGATTTCTGAAGTAGCGAAAGTCGCCAAGACTTTCGGCCGAAACTCTTGGCGAGTTTCGCTACCACTTGGTTCCGGCTCGTCCGGGTTATGAACGGGCCTCAAATAAATTCCCGATCTGGAATCCGCGAGACCTCTGAGCCGCAGGCGCTAGCCTCGGGCCCGTGCGCCCGAGGCTAGCGCCTACGGCTCACAATTCCGGGAAGTTATTTCGGGACTATTCCTGAGATGAGATTCCATGTTTCGAATCGTTGTCACGACTGGCCCTGAACGGGGCAAAGTGTTCGAGCCCGAGGATGAGCTCGTGCATGTTGGTCGTGGTCCGGACAATCAGATCGTGCTGGATGACGCGTCGATCGATGAGCATCAGGCCAGCCTGCTGCACAAGAACGGGCGGTACGCGATCTATCGTCCGGAAGACGCGGACGTGCTGGTCGATGGCAGTGATATTCCCGCGGAGAAATGGGTCTGGCTGCCTGCGGATGCGCGATTGCAGTTTGGTCGCCGCACGTCCTGTCAATTCAGTTACGAAGCGCCGCTCGATTCCGGGGGCAACGGCGCCGCCCGTCGAACAGCCGAGGAGCGGGATGGCGAGGCACAGGCATCGGAAGTCTCAGCAGCGACCGATACTGTCGATGCTCCGCCACCGCCGCCTCGTCAGGAGAAGAAACCGAAAGCTGAGCGGAAACGTAAGAAGTCGGCGAAACGCAAGCGGCAGACGGCACGATTTATTACGGACCGCGGTGACACGCTGGTCGAACTCGGAGCGGACGGGCATTTGCCGGAACTCAGTCTCGAAGAGGGACCCGCGAGCCGACAGAAAGGCGAACGCAGTAAGAAATCCGGTCCGGCATTACTCTACTGCGCACTGGGGCTGTCGTTCCTGGGTTCGATGGGAATGCTGTTAATCGACCCGAGTCCGCCGACGGTCTCGGAAATGAGCCGATCACATGCCCGCGAGGAAATCGTCCACTTCTTCGGGAACGATGATGACGCTTTGGAACCTTGGCAGGAATCACTGCGAGGGGCTCGACTGGCATACTCTCGTCGTGACTACGGCACTGAGATGTTTGAGTATCGCAAGGTTCTGAATCTGCTGAATTCCGAGGACCGCGATCCGCACGTTGGCATCACGGGGCATCTCAACGGAGACAAAGAACTCCGCACGCTGATCGGGATCATCATCAGCCGCTGATTGCTCGCCGACCGCTGGTCCGTTTGCGATTCCCTGTGCGTGTCGTTGGTCTTCTCTGTGGTCGTCAATCACGAGAACGCCGATGCATGCCGGACACGCGGTTGGGTGACTAATTGTGCATTCCCGGGTAAATTGTTTCCGTTGACGCATCGAAATCGAATTTCCTTCCGCAGCGGCAGGGCCATCATGAAGCAATCTGGAAGCCTTTGGGGACGCATCAAACTGTGGTTTGCGGCGCGCATGTTTATTGTGCTGGTCGCGATGGGATCGGGCACGCGGCGACGGCGAATGTCGCATAACAATGGAGCCGCGGGTCGGGGAAAAGTCCGCATTGCCGACAACCCGGAATTCCCGGAAACGGAATTTTTCGAGGCCGGGCGTGAATTCCCCTGCCGCCTTCGTCACGCAGCCGTGGCCTACTGGGACGATTCCATGCACGTGGCGCGCAGCGCCACGCTCAAGTTCGCGGACACCAATTTCGAGTCGCCCTTCGATGTTCAGATGAATACGGGACGCTATGCGTTCTTCTGGAACGCAATAACGTTTCTGCACTTCGCATTCTCGCGGAAGGAGCAGCAGGGAATTGAATACCTGAAGTACTACGAACGATATCCACAGGGACGCAAGGCAGCGGCATCTGCGTTTCGGAGGAACCCTTCCTCGTACGGACAACTGTTCTACCACAGTCAGACACCGTTCGGCTGGCATGCAAAAGACGGCAAGTTGCGGTACGCCAAATTCCGCCTGATTCCCGAAGACGGCGTCGAAAGTGCCGCACCGACTCAGGAGTTCGTCGACGAGTGTTTCAAGGACCCGTCGGCGGCAGCCAAACTGGCGAACCAGCGGACATTGCCAGGCGAAACTCGGAGCATCAACTACCTCAAGAACGAGTACGCCGAACGGCTGTCGAAGGGGTCGGTGAAATACCGCCTGCAGCTTCAGTTACTCGAACACCAGGACGATCAGGATCCCGAAGTCCTGAACCCGCACGTTTACTGGGACGAGGAGACGTGCCCGTTCATGGAGCTGGCAACGGTCGATATCGACGAAGCTCTGTCGTTCGATGAGATGAGCTGGCTGACGTATGAGGTCACGCACCTGCCGGATTCGATGAGCATCCTGAAAGCCAGGGACATGGAAGACTACAACTCGCTGAATTCCATGCGTGTGCAGGCGGTGTGGGCGATCAGGTCACGCTGGTTTTTCCAGCGGCTGTTCGGCGTCCGGCCAAATTATCCGGACGACCACGCGCACGACTTTAATCCACCGGGGATGTGATCGCCGATCATCGGCCGATTGCATTGGCTCTCTGGCAGAGATCAGCCCTGGCGATATCGTCCGGTCACGCAGGACGTAAATCGGCGGACTGAATTCCAGCCAGATCGTACCTGAGTCGCCTGCGACGGATGCAGAAACAGAAACGCGATAATCACCAGCGCGGCCGCGGACAGCAGCGATGTCATACGCAGACGCTGGTTCTCGACAAAGGCCCGCAGAATCGGCAGATACCATGCGCGAGTCACCTCGGGCGCGCTAGATCGGAAGTCCGCGACTCGACTTTGCAGAGTCAATTCGGCTGGAAGGTGAATGCGTTCCTCATCAGGACTGGCGGCATCCAGATCGATGCGGGCCAGTTCCTGCAGAATGCGGGGATCGTTCTCCAGGGCCAGAGAGATGTGACGCAATTCGGTGACTCGCTGCTCCAGGCCGACTAGTTGCGACTGCACCGTCAGATAGCGGGCGTCTAACTCGGCGTTGATCAGCAGCTTCGGCGCCAGCGAAACGACGCCGTACAGCACTCCGGCAACCAGCAGCAGCCCCCAGAACAACAGAGAGACCACCAGTTGCACGGACGTCATGTCGTCCTGGTGCCGGTGGTCGTCGCCGATGGACGTGGGGCTGGTCATACGCCTCTCGCTGGGTCTTCTGCCACCGCAAATAGAATCGGCCCGGCTGAGGGACCAGCCGGGCCGATTCGCTTTGTCTTTTTCTCTGCAGTTGGTCAGATCGTCCCGCCGAATTTGGCGGCATCACCCAGAATCTCTTCGATGCGAAGAAGCTGGTTGTATTTGCAGATGCGGTCAGTACGACTGGCAGAACCCGTCTTGATCTGACCGGTCCCCAGCGCAACGGCGAGGTCAGCGATGGTCGTGTCTTCGGTCTCACCCGAACGATGGCTCATCACGGCGGTGTACCCGGCCCGGTGCGCCATCGCGACTGCTTCGATCGTCTCGGTCAGCGTCCCGATCTGGTTAACCTTAACGAGAATGCTGTTCGCAACTCCCTGATCGATTCCATCGGCCAGACGCTTCGGGTTGGTGACGAACAGGTCGTCGCCGACGAGCTGGCATTTGTCCCCGATCGCCGTGGTCAGTTTTTTCCAGCCGTCCCAGTCGTCTTCGGCCAGGCCGTCTTCGATCGAGCAGATCGGAAACTTCTCGATCCAGCCAGCCAGGATTTCGATCATGCCGTCCGAGTCGACGGACTTACCTTCGAGTTTGTACGTCTTCGATGCTTCGTCGTAGAACTCGGTAGACGCGGCATCGAGCGCGATCTTCACCTGACTTCCGAAGTCATATCCGGCCTTCGTTACGGCCTGCTCGATGATGTTCATCGCTTCTTCGCTCGATGCGATATTCGGAGCGAATCCGCCTTCGTCGCCGACCGCCGTGCTCAGCCCCTTGTCATGCAGCACTTTCTTGAGCGCGTGAAAAATCTCGGCACCGCAACGCAGCGAGTCGCTGAAGTTGTCGAAGCCCAGTGGCATGACCATGAACTCCTGCAGGTCGATCGAGTTGTTGGCATGCTCGCCGCCGTTGATGATGTTCATCATCGGAGCTGGCAGGCAGTTGGCACCAACACCGCCCAGATAACGAAACAGCGGCAGATAGCTGGCTTGAGCCGCGGCATGAGCACACGCCAGCGAGCACGCCAGAATCGCGTTGGCCCCAAGATTCGACTTATTTTCCGTGCCGTCGAGTTCGAGCATCGTGGCGTCGATAAATGCCTGGTCGTAAACATCGAGGTCGATCAACCGCGGAGCGATGTCATCATTCACGTTGGCGACGGCCTGTTGCACACCTTTGCCCACGTAGTAGTTCTTTTGATCCGAATCACGGAGTTCGCAGGCTTCGTGCTTACCAGTGCTGGCTCCGCTGGGCACTGCGGCACGTCCGATTGGGCCTTCTTCAAGCATGACATCCACTTCGACGGTCGGATTGCCGCGGCTGTCAAGAATCTGCCGGGCGTGTACAGCGGCGATAGTACTCATGGGTTGGGCCTTCTTTGTACGTTCAGATGAGAATTGAATTGTCTGTCGTTGAGCGGGTTTCAATCCGTTGATTCGATAGGCCACAGGATCGTAGGAATGGAATGAATTTCGTTCCCCGGACAGCGTTGCCGGCAGTGGCCTGGCTGGTGCTCGCCCGTCCCGGGCGGCAAGCGGATATGCTTCTTACTCACACTCCTGGAATCACGGAGTTGTAGCAGATTCCGGGGATACGTCTCCACGCACCACCGTCACTTGAGGCGGACCGAGTTGAGATTCATCATGGTTGATGTGTTGCCGCCGGTCCCGCCCACAGATACCGAGGTTCCGATGCCCCTCCAGTCGTTACTTCCGTTCTCGCTCGCCCTGCTTCTGACGGCCTCTGCTCTGAACGCAGGCGAGTACAACCCGGTCCTGGACATCGGTGACAAGGCTCCCGCGTGGAAGAAACTACCGGGAGTGGACGGCAACGGGCTGGCTTTGAGCGACCTGAAGAAGCGAGAGGTCGTGGTTGTTGTCTTTACCTGCAACAGTTGCCCGTACGCGCTGGACTACGAGGAACGGCTGATTGAATTCGTGAAGGAGCACTGCACCAAAGACAGCGGCGTCAGCCTGGTCGCGATCAACGTCAACAAAGTTGAAGCGGACCTGCCGGCTGCTATGAAGAAGCGAGCCGAAGAGCAGAAGTTCAATTTCCCCTACCTGTTTGACGAGACTCAGAAGATTGCAAAGGATTACGGAGCCGGCTTCACGCCCGAATGTTTCGTTCTGGATCGTGAGCGGAAAATCGTCTACATGGGCGCGATGGACGACAGTCCCGACGCGACGAAAGTCAAACGCCGCTACGTCGAGGAAGCCGTCGTTGCGGCGCTGGCGGGAAAACTACCTGAGGTGAAAGAATCAGTCCCGATCGGGTGTCGCATTCGATTCGAACGTCGACGGCGTGAACGTTCGAAGGAGTAGTGCAGTGTCAGTCGTGTCTTGAGGGGTAGCCGAAGTCGCCAGACTTCGGCCGGACGCGGGAAAACCAAACTCTGACGAGTTCGGCTACATCCAATACTTCACGAGTGATTGGCTCAATTCTGTTGCAGGGAACGCACATCATGGATCCGATCCGCTTTGAACCGCTGCTCAAACGTATTCGCTGGGGCGGAACGCGACTCGGCACTGTCCTGAGGAAACCTGTTGGTCCCGAATCCGACTATGCGGAAAGCTGGGAAGTCTCGGACCACGGAGAGGATCAGAGCATCGTCAGCAGTGGTCCTCTGACTGGAAAGACACTGCAGCAGCTCGTGGCCGAACACAACGAAGACCTGTTCGGAAAACACGCCGGACTGTCGCAGTTCCCGCTACTGATCAAGTACCTGGATGCGAACGATCGACTATCCGTCCAGGTGCATCCAGACGATGGCCTCGCCCGGGAGTTTGATCCAACAGAAAACGGTAAGACTGAAGCCTGGGTGATCATCGCGGCCGAACCGGGCAGTCGCCTGTATGCCGGTTTGAAAAACGGAGTGGACGCCATCAGTCTGCGCCAAAGTCTGACGGACGGAACGATCGAGGACTGTCTGCACTCCTTCGAAGTGGCCGCGGGCGACTGCGTGTTCATTCCGGCCGGGACGGTGCATGCCATCGCCGAGGGGATTCTGCTGGCCGAAGTGCAGCAGTCGAGCGACATGACATTCCGCCTGTATGACTGGGGGCGTGTCGGGGCCGACGGCAAGCCGCGCGAATTGCACATCGAAGAGTCGTTTCGCTGCATCGATTTCGACCGCGGGCCGGTCGCGCGAGTGGTTTCACAGCGGCTGACGACCGGTGAGGAACTGGTGAATTGCGATTACTTCACGATCCGACGCTATGCAGGTCCTGGACATGTGCCACTCATCCGCGACAACCGATTCCACGTGCTGCAGGCGGCGGCCGGAAACTCGACGGTGATCTGCGGCGGGACCCCGTTCCCGCTCCGTTTCGGTGAGACGCTGCTGCTTCCCGCGAGCCGCGCCGAGGCACGCATCGAGTCCGATGTCGACGGAGTCGTGCTCGACACATATCTACCCGGGTAGACCGATCTTGAGGCGTTCGCCAGTTCGTGACAGACTCCGTTTGTCGACACCCTGGTGCTTTGTCACAGCTAAGAATCAGGGTTACAGACATGAGCCGTTTTGGCGCTAGCCACGGTTCTCGCCGACTGAACCGTGGCTAGCGCCAAAACGGCTCATCCTGAAATTAAGATGTGACAAAGCACCAGGTCGCTGGTACGCGTTCCAGCTTCCAGTGATGGTCATGCTGTGGGACAGGCGTTCCTGTCCGTCGGTGAAACGCATCACGCGGAAAAACCCGGCAAATCAGTCGACGACGAACGGTCCACGCGAACGCACTGACAAGGATGTCACGCAGATGCGGCCATCGGCTGTCTTCGCTCTGTTTACGCTGCTCCCGCTGACTGGCTGTGCGATGGTGCCCCCGCAGCCAATCTCGAACCCGGCGTTCATTCCGGCCAATGACCAGGCCGCGATCTGGGAGAACGCAGTCGACATGCTGCATGTCTATCAGTTTCCGGTCGAACGCGAGAACCGGCTCGATGGCATTATCGAGTCAGATTACAAAGTCGGAGCCGGCCTGCTTGAACCGTGGCATCGCGATGCCATCACGTATGGCGACCGACTGCAGGGCTCACTGCAGTCAATCAGACGTCGAGCCCGAATCACGATGATCCCCGCGCAGGGGGGCTATCTGGTCGAAGTTGAGGTCCTGAAGGAACAGGAAGATTCTCGCCCGCGCGTGCTCCGGTCCGCCCTCAGTGCCACATTCGCAAGCAGCAGACCGCTGCAGCGAGATCTGGACGTTGTTGTTGGACCATCCAGTCCAACTGGGTGGCAGCTCCTGGGTCGGGACGCGCATCTCGAACAGTCGATGCTGAGCCGGTTGCTGTCCGGCGGCCCCTGACGACACGCCCCGCGAATCAAGGGGAAATCGTGGCACGCTGGGGTGGCAGCACACATTGAAGTTGTACAATCGACGGCGACGTGTATTCTAATTGAGTTTCCATCAGTCGAGGTGGAGTCACTATGAATACGCAATCTGCCGCCTGGGTGTCGCAATCTGATGCGTCTGCTGAGTCGCCTGGATCGATCGCCCAGCTCTGTGACCGCCTGGTTCGGGACACAGTGACCGTGCAATCGCTGTCCGAATACGCGGCGATCGTGCTGCCCGATGTCGCTTCGGAGTTCGCGGTCCAGTGGGTGGGAGTCGTTGACCGCTGGCCTGCATGGGGTGCAACAGTCGAATTCGGACGTCATCAGCTCGGGGCATTGCCGGTCCGCCTGTTCGAAGAGGCGCTGGATCGTGAGGCGTGTGGTCTGTTGCCGATGGTCGACTCGCAGGGCTGGCTGGTTGCGGCCGTACCGCTCACGAATCAGCCGCAGCGTCAGAACGTGCTGGCACTCGCCGGACGCAGGCTCGGTAAGACAGAGTTGCCAGGCGTGGTGAAGGTCGGTCGTGTTCTGAGCTGGTGCCTGGAAACAGTGCAGCGACTGGAAACGGCCGGCCGTCAGACGGAACGTCTGCGCGAGACACTACGCGTTGCGTGTCGGTTGTCCGAGATCTTCGAAACCGTACCGTTGCTGGAGGCTCTGGCCGAAGAAGCGACTCGCCTGCTGGACTGCGATCGGGCCAGTATCTTTATCTGGGACAAACCGGCCGGAAAACTGCTGGCCTGTCCGGCCCTGGGAGTCGAAGACCGGACCCTCTATCTGCCGGATAACGTGGGCATCGTCGGTACGGTCATTCAATCTGGTGAGACGATCCGAGTGGACGACGCTTACAGCGACGACCGCTTCAACCCGGCAGTCGACAAGAAATCGGGATACCGCACACGCAGCATTCTGTGTGTCCCGCTGATGGACGGTGACCAGAAGCTGATCGGTGCGTTTCAGGGCATCAACAAGAACGACGGACTGTTCGATGCCGCGGATGAAGACATCCTGCGTCAATTCGGCCTGCAGGCAGCGATTGCGCTGCGGAACACCCGCGAACGCGATCGTCTGCTGCGGAATCACCGACAACTGACCGAGCAGATCGCCAGCCGAGTGAAGATTGTCGGCGATAGCACGGCAACGGCGAGCGTCCGCGAAAAGATCGAACGGCTGGCTCCGACGGATCTGCCGGTCCTGATCCTTGGAGAAAGCGGAACGGGAAAGGAAGTCGTCGCGCAGTCCCTGCATTATCACGGACCGCGGGCGGACCATCCGTTCGTGGCCGTCAATTGCGCGGCTCTGACCGAAAGTCTGCTCGAGAGCGAGCTGTTCGGACACGAGCAGGGGGCATTCACCGACGCGCGCGAGTCCCGCAAAGGCAGGTTCGAACTGGCGGATGGCGGAACAATCTTTCTGGATGAAATCGGGGATATGAGTGCGGGCGGGCAGTCCAAGTTGCTCCGCGTGCTCGAACAGAAGCTGATAACTCGTGTTGGCGGATCGCACACGATTCCTGTCGACGTACGAATCGTCGCCGCGACGAACGTGAATCTCGCCGAGGCCGTGCGCGATCGAAAGTTCCGCGAAGACCTGTACTACCGACTGAATGTCGTGACGCTTGAACTGCCGCCGTTGCGAGATCGCCCCGACGACATTGTGCCGCTGGCCGATTATTTCCTGCGACAGTTCTGCCCCCAGGCAAGGCGGACCGTGCTGGAATTATCAACTGATGCCGAACGACGACTGAAGACGCACGGCTGGCCTGGCAATGTCCGCGAATTGCGCAATCTCATGGAGCGGGTCTCCTTTCTGGCTGGTGGGGACCAGGTCGAAGTCGATGACCTTGCCTTCATCATCAGTCCAGCCCGTGAAGACGAACTGGAACTGGGAATCGATCTGGGTCTGGCGAACGCCACCGACCGCTTCCAGGAACAGTACATTGAACGTGGCATTCAGCGGGCAAACGGCAACATGAGCGAAGCCGCCCGGATGCTGGGACTGCATCGATCTAATCTGTACCGCAAGATGCGGCAGCTCGGCATGGCCACCAGCGAGGATCCACGTTGACCGGTTTGCAGAGACTGGCTTAGCCTCCGGTCGACCATACAGGTGAGGCTTGTCTTGCCGAACAGATGTCGAAGGACCGACTGCATGCGAATCGGCTTGATCACGGCAGACTTCTATCCCAATGTCGGTGGCGTCGCCGCGCACGTTGTGGAGCTGGGTCGGGCGCTGGCAAAGCTCGGGCATTCGGTCGATGTCATCACTCGACCGCTCGGAGAACAGCGTCAGCGGACCAGCGAGCTGCACGGTATGTCGGTGCATCGACCGCCTGTCCCCAAAGGCAAGCCGCTGTTTACATGGTTGATGCGCACCTGGCTGAAAGTCTTTCTGCAGCGTGAATCACTGGATGTTCTGCATATTCATGGTCTGCGACCGCTTGAAGCGACGGTTGGCCTCGATCTCCCTGTCATCTTTACCAATCACACATCCGGGTTTCTGAAGCGGATTGAGAAAGGCCCGGCCGCACGGCGAAAAATGACTCGGCGGCTGGCGCATATCGCGCATGTGCTCGCACCCAGTGACGAACTGGTCGCCGCGACCCGAGCCGTGGACTATCCGGGACCGGTTGACTTCATTCCCAACGGCGTCGATGCCACCCGCTTTACACCCGGACCAACCGGCCAGCGTGCCGTATGGAAGGTTGCCGAGGACGAAGTCGTTGTCCTGCTGGCCCGCCGTCTTGTCGAAAAGAACGGAGTTGTCGTCTTTGCAGACGCCGTGACTCGGCTGCAGAACGCGTCGCGGATCGTCTTCGCCGGCGACGGAGCGGAACGTCCCAAAGTTGAGCAGATTCTGCGTGACGGCGGCTGTCTCGATCGCTGCGTTTTTCTTGGCAACGTCCCGAATCCGGATATGCCGGACATCTACCGCGCCGCAAATATCTCCGTCCTGCCTTCGTTCATGGAAGCGACGAGTATTACAGGCCTCGAATCCATGGCGTGCGGGCTGCCACTGGTCGGCACACGCGTTGGAGGAATCCCGACGCTCATCCGCCACGAGGAAACCGGTCTGCTTGTCGATTCCCACGACCCGGCCGGTCTGGCTCAGGGCCTGGACCGTCTGATCGCCGATAGGAATCTGCGCGTGACAATGGGACAGGCGGCACGACAACGAGCGGTCGCTCATTTCGCATGGGAACAGATCGCGGCTCAGACGGTTGAGGTTTATCAGCGATATGTGGGAGACGCCGGGAATCAGAGTTGCGATCAGCTCCGTCAGGCTGGCTGAGAGTTCTAGTGCTTTGTCACGACTTAATTTCAGGGTGAGCCGTTTTGGCGCTAGCCACGGTTCGGTCGGAAGGAACCGTGGCTAGCGCCAAAACGGCTCATGTCTGTAACCCTGATTCTTAGTTGTGACAAAGCACTGGTTCGTTCGCGACGTTACTCGTTCCCGTGGGAAAGTCTCCTCGCGCCACACAGGGATTCGGTTATGCAGAAAGTCATGCTGATCTTCGGCACGCGTCCCGAGGCCATCAAAATGGTCCCGCTGGTCAAGGCCCTGGAACAGGCTGACGGGTTCGAGCCGCAGGTTGTTGTGACCGCACAGCACCGGGAAATGCTGGACCAGATTCTGGAGCTGTTCGACGTCACTCCGAACGTCGACCTCGATCTGATGCAGCCAGGCCAGTCCCTTGCGGGCCTGACATCGCGTGTTGTTGAGCGTCTCGAGCCCGTGATCGCGGACCTGCAGCCGGACGTCGTACTGGTTCAGGGCGACACGACCACGACCTTCTGTGGAGCCCTGTCCGCGTTCTATGAAAACGTGCCGGTCGGTCACGTGGAAGCCGGACTGCGAACAGGCGACATCCGCTCGCCGTTTCCTGAGGAGATGAATCGGGTTCTGACAACGCGTCTGACCACCTGGCACTTTGCTGCAACCGACAGCAACCGCCAGACACTGCTGAGTGAAGGTGTTGATCCGGCATCGGTCTTCGTCACCGGAAACCCGGTCATCGACTCGCTGCTGAAAATTCGCGACCAGATTGATCAGGGAGTCCGCAGCTCACAGACGGATGGCCTGTTTGCCCGATTCAAGCGGCCCTACGTGCTCGTCACCGGACACCGCCGCGAGAGCTTTGGTGGTGGGTTCGAGTCAATCTGCACCGCGATCCGAACTCTGGCTGATCGGCATCCGGAATTCGACATCGTGTATCCAGTGCATCTGAATCCGAATGTGCAGGAACCGGTGAATCGCATTCTGAGCGGCATCAGCAACGTGCATTTGATCGATCCGCTGTCCTACGAGCCCTTCGTTGCCATGATGGCCCGCTCGTTCTTCGTCCTGACTGATTCTGGCGGAGTACAGGAAGAAGCCCCGTCGCTTGGTAAGCCAGTCCTGGTCATGCGAGACAAGACGGAGCGTCAGGAAGGTCTGGAAGGCGGCGTGCGTCTTGTCGGCACGGACGCGAATCGCATCCTCAAAGAATCAGAGCGACTGATGACGGACGACCTCCACTACCGCTCGATGGCCGAGGCCATCAACCCGTACGGCGACGGCCAGGCTGCCGAACGCATTGTCTCGCTGCTCGATCGCCTGCAGTCACCGGCGTCCGAAGAGGCTCCCGACCTTGCGACCGCCGCCGCAATACCCGTTGCCGGTGGTGATTGAGCGGAAAGTTGTGTCTTGAGTGTCGCCCGACACTGACCGGGCAACTCAAGACGGTTCACCCACGGTCTACCACGCCCGATGGCCGCAAACAAAGTAGCATGGACCCCCGGTCCGTGGCTGCGTGTCAACACGGGCCGGGGGCCCATGCTACGAAGATGCGAGCAAATGGCGCGCATGACCCAATGGAAGAACTACGCGGCTTCTGAGACCAGCTCAAGAGCCAGGGCTGCTTCGCGGCAACAATTGTGCGGATTCTTTTGGAACCTGCGGATGGCAAAGCCGGACTGCGGATGAATCGCCGTACATCCGTAGTCCGGCTTTGCCATCCGCAGGTCCCTTTTCACGAACATTGTGCTGACGTCCAAAGTCCAGATTGGTGGAGCCTCTACACGGCGAATCATCCGATCCAGTTTTGCAGGATCGAAGAGCCTGAATACGCACGGCGTCCAGAACCCTCGCGTTCCGCCAATTCCGCCACTCGGCTGCGTTCGTGTCCCGACCTGGCTAAACTCCCCGAAAATCAGGCCAAAAGCTGTGGCGTGACGTCGCGGCGATCGGTCCGAAAGTCTCCAGACACTTCGGGAAGAACATTATGAAGACCGGATTCGGGATCATCGGCTGTGGGATGATTTCGCGGTTTCACGCGAAGGCCATCGAAGACATCCGCGGCGCTGAAATCATGGGGTGTTTTGACAGTTTCAGTGCGGCTGCGGACAAGTTCGGCGAGGACACCGGGTGTCGGGTGTACCACGACCTGAAGGACATGCTGGCTGACCCGGCCGTTCGGATCGTCACGATCTGCACACCGAGCGGCGCCCACATGGAACCCGCTATCGAAGCGGCCAAGGCTGGCAAACATGTCGTGGTCGAGAAGCCGCTGGAAATCTCGCTCAAACGTTGCGACCGCATCATCAAGGCGTGCCGCGACAACAACGTCAAGCTGTGTACGGTTTTGCCGTCGAGATTCAGTCCCGCGAACATCGCCCTGAAACAGGCCATCAAGGAACGCCGGTTCGGCCGACTGACTCACGGCGACACATTCGTGAAATGGTGGCGCACTCAGGAGTACTACGACAGCGGCGGATGGCGCGGCACCTTTGCTCTGGACGGTGGTGGAGCATTCATGAATCAAGGCATCCACAATGTCGACCTGTTGTACTGGTTGATGGGCGACGTTGTAGAAGTTGCGGCATTCACCGACACACTGGCGCATGAACGGATCGAGGTCGAGGACGCTGGTGTGGCCACGGTGCGGTTTGCGAATGGGGCTGTCGGCGTCATCGAATGTAGTACCGCGGCGTACCCCGGTCTGTTGAAGAAGACTGAGATTCACGGCACCGAAGGTTCAGCAGTCGTCGAGCAGGACAGCGTCCTGCTGTGGGAATTCCTGAAGAAGTCCCCGAAAGACCGGGCCGTCCGCGACAAGCTGATGGACAACGACGACAACACGGGCGGCGCCGCCGATCCGTCAGCGATCTCGCACACGGGACACCGCGATCAGCTCAAGGATTTCATCCGATCCATCGAACGCGGAACAAAGACCATGGTGGATGGCGAAGAGGGGCGTAAGAGTGTCGAACTCATCCTGGCGATCTACAAGTCCGCCTGGACCGGCAAGATTGTCAAACTGCCGCTGACGTCCGACCCGAAGCCACCGAAAGCCAAATAGCTCTCGATTATCTGGTTCGAATCAAAGGGGCCGCGGATGACGCGGATCAGGCAGAAGAACACAGATCTGCGTTCTTCAGCTTAATCCGCGTCATCCGCGGCCCTTTCCCGTCGTGACACCGCCGCATGACGGTTGCAGGCCTTGAAGGCCGCAGATCCCCTGCCAGATCCGATCTCCGCGCCTTCGGATCCGACCCGATGATTCCGTCTGAGATCGCAGTCGCAGACGCCCGCGCGCCATGCAGTTAGCGCATACTCGTCTGAGCCGTGTTGTCTTTCGGCAAAATGCAACGTCAGACGATTCCTGCGGGTATCCATTCACTGCGACTCATGCAACCCGGCCCTCACGGCGTCACAGACGCTTGACGGGTCGGCGCTCTCTGTCAGCCAGATTGAACAAGTCCCCACTTTACATCCCCTGTCACGACCTGCCTGCCATGACATCCCCACTCAATGCTCGACATCGTGTCCGTACTACCGACCGGCACAATCCGCAGCCTGCGATCAGTCCTCCCTGGCGCCGATGCGTGTCTCGTTGGCTCGCACAGTTACCCCGCGCCGGTGCCGCGTCTCGGAGTTCGGTTGGATTGCGTCGCTGGAAACGGCGCTGAGGTAGTCGGCCTGTACTGGAATGTCTGGAACAACGACTTGTACTGGCGACTTTCACGCCTGGCCCGGGTATCGCCGAGGGTTTGCCCAACAGCCTGCGGGATGTGATCAGTCAGGCGAATTCCAATGGTGAAGACGATGTGATCGTGCTCACAACTGGTCGGTGGGATGCCGGCACGGGGAACGACCCGCTGACCGGCCAGGACAATCTGAATCTGAGCGGCGATTTTGATCTCGTCGAATCGGGATACTCCATCACATTTCAGGGGGCCGGTGCGGGCAGTACGGTCATCGATCCGGGCGGATTTGACCGGACGTTTCACGTTTTCTCTGGTGTGCGTGCGATCTTCCGCGACCTGTCAATCGTCAACAGTCGTGCAGTCGACTCAGGAATTCAGAACGCTGCGGCCGGGGACTACCCGGCGTTTGGCGGGGCGATTCTGGTTCAGGGCGGCGACCTTGAACTGGATGGGGTCCATCTGCGCGGCAACATCGCGATCGGAGCAGACGGCCAACCGGGCTTTGACGGCAAGCGATCGTATGGCGGTGCCGTGGCGGTGTTTGATGGTTCAGCGACGATCCGCAACAGCCTGATCGACAACAACAGAGCGAAGGGCGGCGAAGGTGGTGAAGGCCCGAATGGCCGTGCGGGCACGGGTAATGAGGAAGATGGCGAGAATGGTGAGGACGGCGGCGGCGGTGGCCAGGCGAACGGTGGGGGTCTTTACGCTCGAAATTCGGATGTGACGGTCGATGCTTCGGCGTTCACGCTGAACCAGGCAGACGGTGGAGGTGGAGGCGCCGGCGGTCGCGGCGGCAACGGCGCTGAAGGCGGAACCGGCGGTCGAGCTGGCAGCGGAGGTCAGGGAGGACCCGTGATGGGTGGTGGCCTGTTTCTCGATTCCGGTTCGCTGACCGTTACGACGTCTGTGTTTGAAGGGAACGTGATCGAAGGCGGTCGCGCCGGAGGCGGCGGACGGGCGAGTGAGAGTGGTCCCAGCGGCGGCATCGGCACGGGTCCCAATGGATCACTCGGTGGGTCGAGCAATATCGGTGGCTGGGCTCAAGGGGGTGGCATCTCGGTCGCGTTCGGTCAGGTCACGATCAGCGCGTCCAGCGTTATGGACAACGATGTCCGAGGCGGTGATGGCACGGACGGGGGAATCGGCGGCCGGGGCGGGTTGTCTGATGGAGGCTTCGGCGGAGCCGGTGGCAGCGGTGGCCACGGTGGCGAAGGTGGGTTTGTCCAGGGAGGCGGCATCTTCATCCAGCGAGGAATACTGGATGCGACCGATTCGACAATCGCACGCAACCGCATTGTGGCGGGCGTCGGCGGGGTTGGCGGTCCAGGCGGTCGGGCCGGTGAGAGTACGGGCGGCGATCCATTCGGCGGCAGCGCCGGCAACGGCGGCCGAGGTGGCGGAGGTGGGGACAGCGAAGGCGGAGGGCTCTTTTCTCTGAATGTCGATCTCAGCCTGACAAATTCCACAATCTCGTCGAATAGATCGGAGCGTGGACGCGGCGGTGCGGGAGGTGACGAGGGCACACCTTCGGGCAATGGTCTGCGTGGCCGGGTCGGCAGTGACGGACGCGACGGCGTGAACGAGGGTGGTGGACTGTGGACGGACGACGCGACGCAGGCTCTGATTCAAAGCGTCACAATCGCCGGCAATCAGGCCCTTGAAGGTGACGGCAGCGGTGTGTTCAACGATGGCTCGGTTGCCGTTGAATTGAACAGCGTGATCGTTGCTGCCAATCACGGTGACGATGACTACGTCGGTCGCATTGCGGCCGACAGTTCGAACAACGTCATCGGCAACGGCGCCCGTGTTGTCGGCATCACGCACAACACCGACGCGAACCAGATCGGCGACACGGAAAACCCGATCGATGTGCTGCTGGGGGCGTTGCAGGACAACGGCGGTCCGACGCTCACGCACGCGTTGCACGAGGGCAGCCCGGCTATTGACGCCGGCCTGCGCGACGTCACTCCCGAATTCGATCAACGCGGCGTGCTGCGTCCGTTGCAGAGTCCGGTTGATGCCGGAGCGTTCGAGGCGCAGCGTCAATTGAGTGTCACCCTGCCGGACGGCGGCGGCGACTACCGACTCATTCGGGACGGCGACGAAATCGTCATCGCCCGGGACGTGGTCGATGGCGAAGAGGTCTTTCGATACCAGTTCACGGCACTGTTCTCAGTCACGCTGGAAACGTCGGCCCATCCCGACCGGCTGATTGTTGACATCAGCGGCGGACAGCCGTTGCCACCAGGCGGAGTCCTGTTCGACAGCGTCGCGGGTGTGTCGGACTCAGTCGAAATCGTCGGCCCGGAATCGCTATCGGAAGTGGCCTACGAACTGTCGTCGCCAGGAACTGGCTCGGCGTATGTGGATGGCCGGCCCGTCTCGTGGGAAGACGTGCAGTCCGTTGTGGACCATCTGTCGGCTGCGTCGCGCGTCGTTCAATTCGGTTCGCAGGATGACATCGCCACACTGACGGACGGGGCCGACGCAGGGACGTCACGCATTCTGCACGGTTCCGCCTCGGTAACGATGACCAATCCGACGGCGTCGCTGCTTGTCAACGGCGGAGACGGGGCGGACGTGCTGTCGATCGATGTTCTGGACTCCGGCCTGTCGGCCACGGTGACGATCGATGGTCAGGCGGGCGACGATCTTCTGGATGCAGCAAATGTGACTCGACGAGTCGTCCTGCTGGGTTCGGACGGTGCGGACAGTCTCCGCGGTGGCCGGTTCGACGACACGATCGATGGAGGCGACGGGAACGACAAACTGCTGGGTCGCGGCGGCGACGATCTGATCAGCGGTGCCGGCGGCAATGACTACATCAGCGGCGACGGCGGGAACGACGTCGCCAGCGGCGGCGATGGGGACGACAAGGTCACCGGCGGTGCGGGTCGCGACACGCTGTCCGGCGATGCCGGTAACGATCGAGTGCTCGGCCAGGGCGGCAGTGGAGACTGGATCAGCGGTGGTGATGGGAACGACACACTGAATGGCGGCAACGGGACGGACGTCGTCAAGGAATCGGGTAACGTCAACTTCCGGCTGACTTCCAACCGGCTGTACGGCCGCGGGACGGATCGCATCTTTCTGGTGGAACGCGCGCATCTGACCGGCGGCGACGGCAACAACACGCTCGACATCCGCAGCTTCGACGGCAGCTCCGCGACACTCGACGGTGGCGCCGGTGATGACCAGTTGCGCGGCAGCGGCGGTCGCGATCTGTTACGCGGCGGTGCGGGCAACGACGTGATTTCCGGAAACGCTGGCAACGACGTCATCTTTGGCGGTCTGGGCAGCGATGTACTGGACGGCGGCGCCGGGAATGACGTTGTCAAAGGTTTTGAGGGTGCGGACTCGCTGACCGGTGGTCGAGGCAACGACTCGCTGCTGGGCGGTGACGGCGACGACCGGCTGTCGGGTGGAATCGACAACGACCTGCTGCAGGGCGATGCCGGCAACGATGAACTGACCGGCGACTCCGGCGACGACACACTGAACGGCGGCGATGACGCGGACCGTCTCGACGGCATGGCCGGAGCGGATGTGATCAACGGCGGCGACGGCGACGACTTCGCGTGGGGCGGCGACGGCAACGACACGCTGTCCGGTGATGGCGGCCACGACCGACTGTTCGGTGATGCAGGTTTCGACGTCGTCTCAGGCGGTGACGGAGCCGACGATCTGCACGGCGGATCGCACGCTGACACGATCGACGGCGACGCCGGCTCCGACTGGCTGTTTGGTGACTCGGGCCCGGATCTGCTGCGTGGTGGCGAGGGCCACGACGGCCTCTCTGGCGACTCGGACGGCGACATCCTGGACGGAGGCGGCGGAGCGGACACGTTGCTGGGCGGCACGGGCGACGACGTGCTGAATGGCGGTGTCGGGGCCGACCTGCTGCTCGGACAAGCCGACAACGATCAGTTGCATGGCGACGACGTGACCATCGACACACTGTCCGGTGGTGACGGTGTCAATGTCCTGAACGACCCGGACGGAAACGACGTCATCGACGAAACGGTCCGCGTGGCGGCTCGCTTCAATCCGGAGAACGGGCAACTGACGGTGCTACTGGAAGCGGATCGATTCTTCGAAATCGACAACAGTCTGGGCACACTGCATGTGCTTGTCGACGGGGTCGTGATTTCGGATCCGCTGGGCGCGACCGCAGAGAACGTGCAGCGTATTCTGGTGCAGGGCAGCATGGGTCACGATCGGGTCGACCTGACCAGTGTCAGTCGCGAGATGTTCACATCAATGGTCAACGACGGGGTGATCGTGCTCGGTAGAGCGGGCAACGACACACTGACAGGCAGTGAATTCTTCGATTCGATCGTGGGTGGCACCGGCAATGATCTGATCGATGGCGGTAAGGATCCTGACACGATCCGCGGCGGCGCCGGTAATGACACCATTTTTGGTGGACGCGGCGAGGACGTGCTGTTCGGAGATGCCGGCAACGACTCGATCGTCGGCGGCGACAACGCCGATTGGATCGACGGTGGCGCCGGTCACGACACCCTGCGGGGGATGTCCGGCAACGACACGCTGATCGGCGGATCCGGCAACGATGGACTGGCCGGTCACCGCGGTGACGACGTTCTCAATGGAGGCAGCGGCCGCGACACGCTGATGGGCGGAGACGACATGGACACGATTTACGGAGGAGCGGGCGACGATTCGCTGCAGGGTGGCTTCGGTGTGGATCAGGTCAACGGACAAAGTGGAGACGACATCGTCGCTGGCGGTTCCGGGTTCGGTGAAGCCAACTTCGGCGACGTTGTGATCGGATCGCCCGGCGAAATCGACGAGTCATTTGTATTCACGGCCCTCTGGACCGAAAACAGTTGACCGACGTCACGTCCTCTACGTCCCGTCTTTTTCGGTCTCAGGCTCGGATTCTCCGGGGTCGCCGTAACTGATCACGGCACTCCGTCGTTCGCCCAGTTGAATCGAGATCTCACGTTGGCCGAGGTCTACGGTCGGGCGGAAATCGTTGAACGACGACTGCTCAGCCAGCGAAGCGATTGTCTGGCCGGTCCGAGTGTCGAGTACATCCAATGGAAAATCGGTTTTCGTTTGTTGACTGCGAATTGCGCCATTACTCCGTCGGCTGTTGAGCAACACAAAGGGCAGGTCGCGCGGTTGCGGCAAGGACACGTACTGATCCGGTAATTCAGTGCTCCACAGGACTTTCCGTGCCCGGCAGTCAACGCCATGAGCCGTGCCGCGAACGAGCTGTGCCTGCCAGGCGTGATGAACGTTTGGCATCGACTGCAAACGTGGTGGTCGCATGCCGGCAAACAGTACAAAACCGAAGTCGGTTTCATGGACGGCTATGGACTGCAGGCCGGCGGTGGCGGGAACCGCCTCATCAAGAATCAACTTGCCGGTTCGCGTGTCACAGACTTTCAGTTGACCGGCAATGTCCAGTCCGACGGCCAGGTGCCGGCCGGCAGACATCCAGAATCCTGTCTGAGCAGTCAGGTGATGCTCCCAGAGCTGATCACCGGTCATCGCATCCAGCGACAGGAACGGCACGTTGATTTTCGCCAGCCGGGTCCCGATCAGATTTCTTCCGGAGTAACCGGTCAGCCGAAAGTCCTTGAACGATCCCACTGCGGTTGCGGGGGCGATGCTCACGTCCCGAACGTTCTGTCCGGTGTGCATATCGCGCACGGTCAGGTGGGACACACGCCCGCCTTCGCTGGCGACGATATTGAGATACCTGCCGTCGCCGAAGATGGGTGAATCAACAGGTACTCCATTCAGACGCCATAACAAATCGCCGGTTGTCGCATCGACGGTGTGCAGTGTGTCCGCAGTCCAGTAAACCAGACATCCCGCTGCCAGCCCCACGATCGAACGGAACGGGCGGCGCAGCATGAACATCGATCGCTCGCCGGGACGCTGTGCGATTTGCGGCGCAGATGGCATCGATTCGAAGGGGAACGGCCGTGACCACAGTCGCTGCGGGTGTTTACCCGAGAGGTCAAAGACAGCCACACCGGTTCGCAGCATGATCACCAGCAGATGGCCGTCGCACGCGTACGAAACCCCGGACGAAGAAATCGATACAGGAAACTCGACATCGCCGAACTCGTCGGGGCTCAGCATCCACACGTCGCGTCCCAGACTGTCGCGAGCCGTCACTCCCGCTGAACTGATCACAAACAGCCAACCGTCCACAACCGGACTGGGGGGATCAATCGCCGGGGCGATGCACTGCACTGGCAGTGAAGCACCGAGGTTGCTGGGCTGAGCGACATCGCCTTCTTTCTCGACGGGCGCATCATTGATCTTCACGGTCGCCGACAACGGCCATCGAAACGTTTCCGGCAGTTGAAGCATTGTCTCGTGCTGTTGCCATGCAGCGACGACCTGGTCGGCCGTGCGATTCTGTGGCAGCTTGCCGCTCCAACGTCTGCGGAAGGCGTCGATGTTCGCAGCGACTGGGCGTCCGTGACCAGACTGCAGCCACGCTTCGTTTAATGCGATTTCGGCCTCGGCAATTTCGTCCTGTCCCTTCACGGTTGAGATCAGCGACTCGATTTCCAGCATATCCGTTTTCGGATCGAGCGATCGGGCCAGCCGCAATCGCACAGCACGTGCTGCGTGGCTGCTTGAGCCGAATTTTCCCAACCACTCGCGCATGTTTTCTTCACTTGTGGGACGCGGCTCGAATCCCTGGAAAGTGGACAACTGCCCGGCAGGAACTCGTGCATGGATCCCGGCCAGACGCCCGGCACGCCATTGCGGTCCGGCCTGGATTATGCCCTTTCCGGCGACCAGTGCCGGTTTCCCGTTCTCGTACACCGGCGTTCCAGCAATGAGCTTGAAGGCATCTACGAACTGGCCCTGATCGATCAGAACGTCGGCCCGGACATTGGTGACGGCGATACGATCGGATGTCGAAAGTGGGACGGTTTCGAGCAGCTTGAGTAACTCGTTCTCGTCAGCGTTCGACGACTGCAACTGCAGACGCACCGTTTGAATGACCAGCCGCACCAGGCTGGACTGGGAGTCGGTCAACAAGGCCCGCTTCAGGTGATCGATCGCCTCTGTCACGCGCCCCTGATGCAGACGCAGCCGGGCGACTTCGCCCAGCGCTTCACCATCATCAGCCTTCTCCGCCAGTCGACTTGCGAGACGATCTTCGGCTTCACTCAACGAGGGTAAGGCGATTACCTGGTCATATCGCTGGGAAACAAGTTGCCCGTTGGCAGCCACCAGATTGCCTGGAGCGCGCCCGTCCGGTAATTCCGTTTCGACGAGCAGACGTCCGTTGCGCAGATCGAAAGCTGCAATCGCCCCACCAGGGATTCTCTGCGGATGATCTCCTGACGATTTCGTATCCTCGACCGGCATGATCAGCAGCGGCAGGTGATACACGGATCCGGTCCGTACGCCGCGACCGCTGGGGTGACGCTGAATCAGCTCAGTCCGCCATAGCTCGGCACCATCCACCAGGCTCACTGCCCGGATGACTTCCGTCTCGACTAATACGGCCCGATCTTTCATCACGGATGCCAGGTAGAGTGCGGATCCTCGCGGACGACTCCACACCTGCTCGCCCAATACGACGTCGAGGCAAAACAGCTCATTCGCGTCTGGTGGCGTGATCAGCAGCAGACCGCCCGCGCTCACCACGCTCAGGTCTCGCCACCGTTCGCCTGCAGGTAGATCAACGCTCGGAACTACTCGTCCAAACCGGAACCCACGACGAACGGTCCCGACGGGACTCGCGGGTCGGCCTGTGTATCGCCATGTCCATGCAATCCGACGCAGATCCGGATCGAATGCGATCACCGTGCCATCCACCAGCGGGCAGATCAGCAGTCCACTGGCTTCCGTCGGACTTGCACCCGCTGTGCGTCGCAATGCGTCGACTCGCGCTGGTGACCTGGACACGGCAATGTCCTGCGACCAGACGATCTCTCCCGAGTCCGGACGCAGACAGAAGAGCCGGACCTGTCCGTCTCGTTCACCGAGAACGTAGGCTTGACCACCGATGATGGCCGGCGGCCCCAGGAAGAAGTGGTCGGCGCCTGGAAGCGGATACCGATCCCCTGGACCGCCAAGTTCCCACAGGAGTATGCCGCTTTCCAGCTCGGCGCAGCACAGCCGGTTCCAGGGCAGTGGAGCTGTCTGCTGCATACGTGACTGACCGACGGACGTGAGTCGCGACGGGACGCCGCATTCTTCAATAAAGAACACCACACGGCCGTCCGTTGTCAGCGTGCCGGTCGTCCGATCGTGACGGGAACGAATCCGCTGGAATTCAAGCTGCCGCTGATTGAGGGGATTCAGCATGTATCGTGGGTCGTTCGTCCGTTTGGGCAGCATGGTTGCTCGCTCAGCAGACCCCACGTCGAATTGCTCTTCCCAGGCGGGATCGACCATGAACGACTCCCAGCGCAGGTCGCCGGTTGCCAGTTCGACGGCACGGATCCGGTTGTACGTGCGGAAGATCGCCAGACCGTCGGCGATAACCGGATACCCGGCTGGCAGATTCCATTGCGACTCATGCAAGTCAAAGTCGTTCAGCCAGTTCAGGCCGGCTTCGAAGAATGCCACCATTTCGGCTTCGGATTCCGCAAACAGTTCGATGTCGGTTTCGAGGCTTGCCGCTACGGATTCCGGACTGAACTTTGCGTGATCTTCGCGAGTCGCGTGCGCATGGAAGCCGCTTGTCGAGGATTCCCACAGCACGGGGCCAACCGGCGAGAACTCCGCCTGCCCGTTGCGTTTCGCGTTCCCGAGAAAATGTGACCACAGGGAATTTCGGTATCCGTCTACGTCGGCATGGAGTGCCAGTTTCTTCAGCAGCTTGACGCGTTCCGCCAGCGGCCGAACAAGCAGCGGAAAGGCTTTGCGATCCACTGCCTGATGTTGATCGAGCCAGCCGTCCAGATCGATCAGCACTTCCTGGGAGCGATCGTCTCGCCCCAGTGCCGCCCATGCCGCCGCGGTTTTCAACGTGAGCATGGGTTCGCGCGCGACCCGGGCCTGCGGAGACGTGCGAAGTTTTTCGAATTGCCGGATCGCGAGTGCTGTTGAACCGCGGTCCAAGTGGTGAATCCCAATCCGCTCAGCGGCCGCATACCCGGCTGGAGTATGGACAAATTGACGGGCCACCCGGCTGACTTCGTGGATGTCGCCAGATGCAATCGCCTCTTTCAACTGCACGGCAGAGGTCTCGGCATTGCGTACCAGCCAGGCCCGACGGCCTTCACGTGGCAGCTCACCAATGAGCTGATCGATGGTGGCCCACAAGCTTCGCGAGCTCCCGGATCGTGGTCGCGGCAGACGCCCGGGCACAGGTGGCTGATTCACGGCACTCGCCAGTTCCAGGTACTGGTCTTCAGGCAGTTGGAGGATGTCCTCCAGGTCCTCCAGCACAGTCTGCCACGGGATCTTGTCTGGCGTCGCCAACCTCAGGATCGCCAGCGTGCGGTGAAACTGCACAATGACCCGCCGGTTCGCTCCGGGTCCTGGCAGAGTTGCGAACTTGAGTTCCAGGATGGGAGTCGGGCGATCTGCGGCCTGTTGCTGCTTTGTGGGAGTGGTCTCAACCTGGGCTGACACTACACCGCTGAACAGACTGGCCAGCGCCAGCAGACCAGCCTGCAGGAATCGAGTCGTTCGGATTCGATGTTCGAGCATGGAGAACTCCGGAGATCGAAATATGCGACGTCGCGAGGATATCGCATCCCGCACTCGGTGCCCACGTGATGTTGTGGGCACCCGCGACGTGCTGGTCCGATCCCGGCACCCGGACGCGGTTGCCGGACGTCCAGAAGTCGGGACACGAGACGCATGCCACGCGTCCATCACTCATCTCCGACACCAGAGTGGCTGGCTGAAAATCTCCGCGGAATGCTACCTTGTGTGTTCTGCGGTTCGATCCGAAACGGGAGTTGTCAGATGCTTAAGAGTTTCCTTCTCGGTGCAGCATGGCTCGTTCTTTGCTGGCAACTGACACCACCACAATTGGCATTCGGCGACGAAACAGGCAAAGAGACGACCGCTAAGCCACCAGCCGAGACAGCGACGAAGGATCCGGAACCGGCGAAAAAAGCAGCGACACCCGCCGCAACCGATGAGATGTCCGTCGAGGAACTCGTCGAGCGAGCCAATGACTCGATCGTTGTCGTGACATTCAGCGGGCGCGACGGGAAACGGCAGGGGCTCGGCACTGGCTTTGTCGTTTCGGAAGACGGCCTGATCGCAACCAACATGCATGTCATTGGCGAGGCGCGACCGGTCTCAGTCGAGTTCAAAGACGGCCGCAAGTTTGACGTGACGGAGATCCACGCCACAGAGAAGTCAATGGACCTGGCGGTACTGCGGATCGCCATCACAGGTCTCAAGCCGTTAGTCCTGGGAGATTCCGACACACTCAAGACAGGTCAGTCCGTCGTCGCGATCGGTAACCCGCAAGGCTTGCGACACAGCGTGGTCAGCGGCGTCGTCTCGGAAAAACGCGAGGTCGACAATAAACCTATGATCCAGGTCGCCATGCCGATTGAACGTGGCAACAGTGGCGGACCTCTGCTCGATCGCCAGGGTCGAGTGCACGGAATCATCACGCTGAAGTCGCAGGTGACCGATAACCTGGGATTTGCTGTCGTCGTGAATGCGCTGAAACCCCTGTTGGAGAAACCCAACCCAATCCCGATGTCGCGCTGGACGACGATCGGTACGCTCAGCAAACGCGACTGGAAGCCACTGTTTGGAGCTCGCTGGCGGCAGCGGGCAGGCCGCATTCTGGTCGACGATACCGGCAGCGGATTCGGCGGGCGGTCGCTGTGTCTTTCAACGCTGGATGTTCCCGAGCGACCTTTCGAATTGGCCGTCCAGGTCCGATTCACACCCGGTTCGGGCGCTGCCGGGCTGGTCTTTCAGTCGGATGGCGACCAGAAGCATTACGGATTTTATCCCAGCAACGGTTCGTTACGTCTGACGCGTTTCAGTGGGTCCAGCGTCTACACATGGAAAGTGCTCAAGGAGATCGATCACGACGCCTACCGTCCCGATGAATGGAACACGTTGAAGGTTCGCGTCAAAGAGGACGGCATCGACTGCTTCATCAATGGCGAGCTGGCCATTGAATCGGACGACGTCGCATTCAAATCCGGAGCGATCGGCTTGGCCAAGTTTCGCAACACGCAGGCTGAGTTCCGCAATTTCCGTGTTGCCAAAGAGATTCCGTCGGACCAGCCGTCTGATGAAACCACAAAGCGAATTGTCGACGTGCTGGCTGACCTGAAGCCGCAGACCCAGCCATCTGGCATGCTGATCGATCAGCTCGTTCCCGATGGGCAGACGACACAAACCGTCCTGCACCGCGAAGCTCTGTTGCTCGAGCAGCGTGCCCGCCAGTTGCGGGAACTGGCAGCTCAGGTACACACACGACGGACACAGCAGGAGCTTTCCGAAGAAATGAACCAGCCGCCGGAAAAGCTGGACCTCCTTAAGGCGGCGCTGCTGATCGCACGGCTGGACAACCAGGAAGTCGATGTGGCCGGATATCTGACAGAAGTCGATCGAATCGTCGACGACGTTCGTGCCACGCTTCCCGAAGACTCCACCGAGGACAACCGTCTGGCCGCGCTCAACAAACACCTGTTCGAGCAGCTTGGCTTTCATGGTAGCCGCACGAATTACTACAGCCGCTCAAACAGCTATCTCAACGAGGTCATCGGAGATCGCGAAGGCCTGCCCATCACGTTGTCGCTGCTGTACATGGAACTGGCCCGTCGACTGGACTTGAAAGTGGTCGGTATCGGTTTACCGGGTCACTTTGTTGTCCGCTACGAGCCCACCGAGGGTGATCCTCAGATCCTGGACGTGTTTGATCAGGCAAGTGTCATGTCGCGTGAAGACGCTGAAGCCATCATCCGAGGTCGATTCGGCAAACAGCTCAGCGAAGAAGAATTAGAGTCGGCGATCAAGGATTTCCTGACCGCGTCGACGCCGCAGAGCATCATCATCCGCATGCTGACGAACCTGCGTGGCGTCGCCGAAGAGTCGCGCGACATCGACGCGATGTTGAGATACCTCGGCACGGTTCTGGTCGTGAACCCCGACCACCTGGAAAGTCGAGCTCGCCGCATCGACCTGCAGATTCGTGCCGATCGTCTGCAGGAGGCCATCACCGACATCGACTGGATGCTCGAAAAACGCCCCGAGGGCATGGATGTCAACCGCGTCCTGCAACTCCGCTCCGACCTCGAATCAAAGCTGCAGGCGATGTGACAACTCTGGCGTCTTCACAGTACGCCCGCGCTCTGACAACCGTTGCTACGAATTCAGATTGAGACGCAGCGCCAGTCCCTAAGTTGTTTTCGTGTCATCCGTGTCTTTCGTGGTTCCCTCACAAGGCCATCATCCATGTCCTCCCTTACTGACCAGGTCATCTGGATCACCGGCTCGTCGCGCGGCCTTGGCCGCGAGATGGCATTCGAACTTGCTCGACAGGGCGCCAATGTGGTCGTTCACGGAACTCGACCGGACAGCCCGAGCACATTCGACGAGGGCTCGACGATGCAGTCCCTCGCAGACGACATCACGACCCAGACCGGCAAAGAAGCACAGGCCGTCTGGGGAGATGCCACACAGGAATCCGAAGTGGCACGTGTCGCCGGTGAGATCCGATCCCGGTGGGGACGAATTGATTCTCTGGTCTGTTGTGCCGGCGGCGACATCGGCGCTGGCGGAACGTCTGTCGGCAAAGGCGGACGCCCCGAAAACGACGACTGTCTGAACATCGCCATCGACGATTTGCAGAGCGTGATGGACCGCAACCTGCTGCACACGATTCTGTGCTGCCGCGAAGTCGCCCCCGGGATGATGGAACGCAAGTCTGGTCGCATCGTCACGATCGGCAGCATCGCCGGCTGCTCGGGTCGAACTTACGGAGCGATTTACAGCGTGGCTAAAGCCGCCGTCCACGAATACACCCGCTGCCTGGCCGACCAACTGCGATCGAGCAACATTCCGGTTAATTGTGTCGCTCCGGGAGGCACGGTGACTGAACGGTTTCTGCGCATTAATCCCGTCGAGGATGAAAAACTCGCCGAGACCGGTACTCTGGATCGCTACGGTCGGCCCCCCGAAGTCGCCACTGTGGTCGCATTCCTTTGCTCGCCCGCCAGTGGCTTCATCAGCGGACAGATCATCCGAGTCGACGGCGGCGGCCAGACATTCCCCTGCTGACTTCGCTTCACACACACCACGACGAGCACCCATGCAGAAGATTCTCCAAGACCTCGAAAACTCCATTCGGCACGGCCAGTCCGTTGCCAGCACAGCCCTCGTGGAAACCCGCGGCTCCACTCCGCAGAAGGCCGGCGCTGCCATGCTTGTTTTCCCGGATGGCTCGCAATCGGGCACGCTGGGCGGCGGCTGCGTGGAAGCGGAAGTGAAGCGTCGCGCTCTTCGATTGCTCGATGCCGGCAGTGCCGAACTGATGACGTTTCAACTCGACAGCGACTACGGCTGGGACGACGGTCTGATCTGCGGCGGCCGCATGCAAATGCTGGTCGATCCTGTTCGACCCGGCGATGACCTGAGTTACTTCGAACAATACCAGCGTCTGATCCAGGACGGTCTGGGATGCACCGAAGCGGTCATCATCGACGCTGAACAGTCCTGTGGCACCGCGGCCGATCGATTCCTGTTCGATTCGAACGGTGACTTGGCCGCCCGCCGCGGCTCTTCTCCAACGGAGTGTCCCGACGCTGTCATTGTTGGACTGCGACCGGTCTCAGACCGTCCGCGTCCTTATGTCACAGCCGGAGTCTCTTACCTGCCGCAGCTTGAGCACTGCCGTCTGCTGATCATCGGAGCTGGTCATGTCGGACAGAAAGTCGCCGCACTGGCGGCGAACGTCGATTTCGACGTGTGGGTCGTGGACGACCGCGAGCAGTACTGCAACGTGGAACGATTCCCGGATGCCGAGCGATTGATCGTCGGGCCGATCGACACATCGTTGAGCGGCCTGGAAATCGACGCCAACACGATGTGCGTGATCGTGACACGCGGCCACAACCACGACGAAGAAGCTCTCTACCACCTCGCCGAAAAGTCGGCTCGCTACGTCGGCATGATCGGCAGTCGCCGTAAGATTCGCTTGATCTTCGAAGACCTGCTGCAGGAAGGCGTCACCGCCGATGCACTCGAAAAAGTGCATGCTCCGCTGGGCTACGACATCGGTTCGCAAACCGTCCCAGAGATCGCCGTCAGCATCGTCGCCGAGCTGATCGCTCATCGTAACCTGGGCGGAGTCCCTGACCGGTCACGGCCCACGTCGATCATCACCGAGATCGCCGGCAAATAGAAAATCAGGTCACGCGATGAGGACGCAGATTCTCATCGACAAACGCGACACCGTGTCCGGGACAGTTGGAAGCCGTCGCGTAGCCGTCACTGATGGCAAGCGGCTCACGCAGATACGGCTCGAGACCGAAGCCGTGTGCTTCCAGAAACGACGCGTTCGGGACTGACGCCAGCAGATGCACGTGCAGATCATGCACGCCGTGCGATGTGACCGGCAGGTTGTTGGCTTCGGCCAGGCGAGCCACCTTCAGCCAGGCGGTAATTCCCCCAATGTTCGAAACATCCGGCTCGGGGAATGAAACACCGCTGGACGCGATCAGGTGCTGGAACTCGTAAAGCGTATGCAGGTTCTCGCCGCTGGCGACGGGCAGGCCGCCTTCGGACTGAACTCGGGCGTGACCGTCATAGTCATCCGGAATAATCGGTTCCTCCAGCCAGTACACATTGAATTCACCAAACGCACGCGCGGCACGAATCGCCTGCTCGACCGACCATTGCATATTGGCATCGACCATCAGTGGAATTTCGGGGCCAAGCAGTTCACGCATCGCAGCGACCCGTTCAACGTCTTCGTCGAGACGCTCGCGTCCGACTTTCATTTTGATCGCCCGGAATCCACGTGCCAGATTCTGCTGTGTCTGCTCACGCAGTTCGTCCAGAGAAAGCCGCAGATCAATTCCACCGGCATACGCACGAACGCGACTGTCACTGCCACCCAGAAATCGCCACAACGGATCACCCGCCTGGATCGCCTTCAGATCCCACAGCGCGATGTCCACCGCAGAGATCGCGAACGAAGCGATTCCACCCCGCCCGACATAGTGCAGCCCCCACCACATCTTCTGCCACAGGCTTTCGATACCACGCGGATCTTCGCCCTCGAGCAACGGCGCGACGTCGTGTTTCAGCAGTGCCAGAACGGCGGGGCCACCGGTCTTTCCGACGGTATAGGTGTAGCCCAGTTCCTCCGAACCGTCATCGCACCGAATCCGCACAGTGATCAGCGAGAAATGCCGCATCACACCGTGCGTCGAATCGGTCAACGCATTCGGCAGCGGAATGAAATAGAGATTGCAGTCAACGGAATCGATTTGCATGTCGGTAACAGTATTTCCGAGTCTGGGGTAGCCGAAGTCGCGAGACTTTGGCCCCGTCGCAATTGCTCGCAAAACGCCAAACTCTGGCGAGTTCGGCTACAAGACCAGTCGATCACGTTACGACTGGCTGAGCTACGCAATCATGCCGTGGGCGACGTCCCCGTGCACGTCGGTCAGCCGGAAGTCCCGTCCCGCGTAACGGTATGTCAGACGCAGATGGTCCAGACCCAGCAAGTGCAGGATTGTCGCGTGCAGATCGTGAATCGTCATGCGGTTCTCGATGGCGTAGTACCCGAACTCGTCGGTGGCCCCGTAGCGGAAGCCGGGCTTCACGCCGCCCCCGGCCATCCACATCGTGAATCCGTCTGTGTGATGATCGCGGCCGATAATTGAACGGTCTTTCGTGGCCTGCGATGTGGGAGTTCGCCCGAATTCACCGCCCCACACGACCAGCGTGTTGTCGAGCAGGCCGCGTGACTTCAGGTCCTGGATGAACGCGGTCATGGGCTGATCGATCTGTGCCGCGTTAATCTCGTGACCGCGCTGCAGATACGAATGCTGATCCCACTGTTCGTTCGTGGGGATGCCGTAACTCTTCAATGAACCTCCATGATTGACCTGAATGAAACGCACGCCGCGTTCCACCAGGCGACGAGCCATCAGGCACTGCCTGCCGAAACTGTCGGTCAGCTCGTTACCGATTCCGTACTGCTTCCGTGTCTGTTTTGTCTCGGACTCCAGATTGAGCGCGTCCGGTGCTGCCATCTGCATGCGAAACGCCAGTTCGAAGGACTGAATGCGAGCCTCCATCTCCGCGTCAGCGACACCCTGCTCGATGGACAGATTCCGCAGCAGTTCCAACTGCAGCCGCTGCAGTTTTTTGGTCGGTCGCGAATTCATGTACTTGAAACGCACATTGCTCGCGTCGGCATTCGGATAACCGGGAGTGCCCAGGGGGACTCCCTGATGAATCGACGGCAGAAACGCAGAGCCCCAGTTATTGACTCCACCATGAATGCTCGACGGGCAGATGTTGATGTAACTCGGCAGGTTGCCGTTATCCGTACCCAGCCCGTAGCTGACCCATGAGCCAAGACTGGGACGCACCAGCGCTTCGTGCCCGGTATGCAGCTTCATGGTCGCACCGCCGTGCGCCACGTTCGTGTCGCAGACCGAATGGATCATGCACAGGTCGTCGGCAACGGCCGGTAAGTGCTGCCACAGCGTGCTCATCGGAATCCCGCTCTGGCCGGTCGGTCGAAAACGCCAGGGCGAACGCAGCAGGTTTCCACGAGACGCGAACTGCACACGAGTTCGTTTGAAGGGCGGTTCCTTGCCGTCGTACTTCGTTAGAGCCGGCTTTTCATCGAACGTGTCAACGTGCGATGGTCCTCCCTGCATGAACAGGAACACGACGCTGCGAGCGCGAGGAGCGAAATGCGGCTCGATCGGCGCGAGTGCTCTCGGCGGCTCTGACGTCTCAATCGCGGACGACTCCGAAGCCAGCATCGTATTGAGCGCCAGGCCGCCGAAACCAACGGCCAGCCGGTCCAGCATCTGACGTCGCGAACAGGGGTGAGGGAACTGCATCGTTATCTCAGGTATATGAAGTCATTGGACGCAATGAGTGTCTGGCATAGTGCTGCCCAGGCAGCTTGTCGCGAGTGGCTGGTTACAGCGTCCGACTGAATCGCCGCGACGTATTCGGTCAGGAACGCAATCGCGAGACGCACTTCTCCGTCTCGCGGAAGTCGCGAATACAGTGTCTCGTAAACACGCTTCAGACGCTCAATATCCGCACTTGTGCCCGATCGCGAAAGAACTGATTCGGCGATACGGCTGGAACAATCGATCACGAGCGGGCTGTTCAACATCAGGAGAGCCTGCGTCGGAACGGTCGTCGTCGTGCGGCTTCCGGTCGGCAGGTCAGGATTGGCGAAATCGAACAACGTCAGAAAGTCGTACACGTTGGTCCGCAATACCGGCAGGTAAATCGTGCGACGGTTCGACTCATCGTAGAACGTCTGCTGCCGTTCCAGGTCCTCGATCGACAGGTTGATCGACTTGAGCGTCAGCGGAGCGCCGCCAATCTGCCGGTCGAGTCGTCCCGCAACTGCAAGTAAAGCGTCGCGAATGGACTCAGCTTCCAGACGCCGATGCGACGCCCGCCAGTAGAGTCGGTTCTCTGGATCGACAAGTTCGGGATTCGCCGGTGAAGACTCCGAGTCGGCGGTCGAATCGCCGGAACTGCGCTTCGCTTGTTCCGGCCTACTTGTACTACTCATCTGCCATGTGCTGCTCAGCATCAGTTCACGATGCATGGCTTTGATGGACCAGTTGCGCTCCACGAACCGCCGAGCCAGCCAGTCGAGCAGTTCGGGATGTGTCGGGCGTTCGCCCTTCAATCCAAAGTTGTCTGGCGTGGCAACGATGCCGCGCCCGAAATGCCAACGCCACAGCCGATTGACCATGACTCGACTTGTCAGCGGGTGATCCGGTTGTGTCATCCATTCTGCGAGTTGCAGTCGACCGCTCTGCTCGTCAGGCAACGGTGTCTGCTCGCTTCCGGCAATCACCTGCAGAAAACGCCGCGGCACTTCGTCACCCAGTCGCAGATGACTGCCGCGCACATGAATTCGTGTGTTGGCGACATCCCCTTCTTCGACGGCCATCACTTGAATCGGTGATTCAATCTGCGATTCTAGTGCAGAAACCCGTTGAGCGACTGCATCCACACGCTCAATGAGATTGGCAAGAGCTGGCATGCTCTCAATCCGAATGAGCCGCAGCTTGTCGATGTGCGACATCAGCGGCTTCGATTCCACGCGAAACGTATTCACTCCCTGTTTCAGCGCGTGCACGCCTTCGAAGAACCAGCGTTGCCCGGGCGGATGCCAGTCACCGGATGTCTGACTGATCGCCGGATCGCGAACGACTTTGTCGTCCAGAAGAATGCGTCCGGGGCGTGCCGTTTTGGCTGCGTATCGAAACTGCAGCACGTATCTGCCCGCCGTCTCGATGGCGATGTCATACTCGGCGAAGTTCAATTGGCGGACGCCCGTGTCTCCGATGATTCCGATTCCCTTGCCGTAATTCGTTGTTTCAATGGCGACATTGCCGCGAGTGAACGACTCCGCTTCGAGTTCGATCGCGTCTGCACGAATTAACGCGTCCTCGGATTCTTTTTGCAGCTTCGCAAGATCCGCCTTTCGGATTGCCAGTTCCTGTTGCTGACGCTTTGCCTCGGACAGCGAAGTTCGCAGGTACGTCGGTCGTTCAAGCCACTTGCCGTAACCCGCCATCGTCCGCGTGCTCTGAAAGATACCGGCAAGCGAGTAGTAGTCGGCTGTCGGCAGCGGGTCGAACTTGTGATCGTGGCACCGGGCGCACGCGAGCGTCATCGCCAGCATCGATCGACTGAAGGCATCGATCTGCTCGTCGATGATGTCGACATTCATCTTCACCTGGTCCTGCTCCGCCAGAATCTTTGTGCCCAGGACCAGAAAGCCCGTACCAACCAGGGGCTCGTAGTCTCCTTCACCATCATGTTCCAACAGGTCACCGGCAAGATGCTCGGCGATCATGCGGTCGTACGGCAGATCGCGGTTGAACGTGTCGATGATGTAGTTGCGGAAATGCCAGGCGTTCGGAAACGCGCGGCTTTCATCGGCACCGTTGCAGTCCCCGTAGCGGACAACGTCCAGCCAGTGTCTTCCCCAGCGTTCCGCATAGTCCGGCGAAGCCAGCATGCGGTCGACCAGTCGAGCGAACGCCAGCGGCGACTTGTCGGCAAGGAACGCAGCAAGCTGGTCTGGTGTCGGAGGTAAACCGGTCAGCGTGAAGCTGGCGCGGCGAATCAGCGTGCGACGATCAGCCCTCTCGACGGGCCTGAGGCCTGCTGTCTGCAGACGCAGCAGAATGAACGCGTCGATCGGCGATTGAATCCACTCGTCAATGATGCTCGGTGGGGGTGATCGTCGAACTGTCTGAAACGCCCAGAACTGTCGTCCGGCTTCTAGATCGATCTGACGACCTGGTCTTCGTGACTTTGTTGAATCGGACGTGACCTCCGGCCGCGGATCGACGGCGCCGTCCCGCACCCATTTCTCGAAATCCGCGATGACGCGGGCTGGCAATCGACCGGACGGCGGCATTTGCAGATCAGAGTCGGTATACCGAATCGCTGCGATCAGACGGCTCTCGTCTGGCTTACCAGGCTGAATCAGCGGCGCCGATTTCGTCAGCCGTCTGTCCAACCGCAGCTCACCCTGCAATTCGTCGCTCTTAAGGCTGTGGCACTCATAGCAGTGCTTGATCAGCACTGGTCGAATCCGCTTCTCAAAGAACTCCGTACCCGAATCGTCTGCCGTGCTTGCCCGGTCGCCCGGGAAGACCAGCATCAGCAGGAATGCCGCGACGAACACGTACCATCCGTCCGCAGTGCGATGGCTCAGGCCAGACATTCTTCGACCACCTCACCATGGACGTTGGTCAGCCGGCGCTGAATGCCGTTGTGATAGAAGGTCAGCCGCTCGTGGTCGATCCCGAACAGGTGCAGCAGAGTCGCGTGGAAGTCGTGCCACGGGATCGGGCGTTCGGCCGCTTTCCAGCCAACTTCGTCCGTGGAGCCGACTGCTGTTCCACCCTTCACTCCGGCACCGGCGAGCCAGCATGAGAAGCCGTATCGATTGTGGTCGCGTCCCGGCCCGACCTTATTGGCGTCAGACTGGGCGAACGGTGTGCGGCCAAACTCGGTCGTGAACAGTACCAGCGTATCTTTCAACATGCCGCGTTCTTTCAGGTCACGCAGCAGGGCGGCCACCGGTCGATCAATTCGTCCAGCTTCGTGACCGTGATTCTGCTGGACACTTTCGTGAGCGTCCCAACTGGCTCGCGGGTTCCCTGCAATGGGACCGCCCGAGTAAAGCTGCACGAAACGCACTCCTCGCTCCAGCAGTCGCCGGCCCAGCAGGCAGCGGCGGCCCATATCTGACGTCTGTTCGTCGTTGACTCCGTATGCCGCTTGAGTCTTTTCAGTCTCGCTGGACAGGTCACTGACTTCCGGCACGGACAGTTGCATCTGCCCGGCCAATACATAGCTGCGAATTCGAGCGGCCAGCTCTCGATCGTCGCCGACCCGTTCCTGGTGTTCTCGATTGATCGCGTTGACGAACTGACGCGTCGCCTCGTCTGCGCCCGGTTTGAGTTTTCGAGCCGGAAACAGATCTCGCACCGGCCGATCGCCACCCTGCATGACGACTCCCTGAAACTGAGCCGGGAGAAATCCGTTCGACCAGTTGGTTGCTCCGCCGTTTGGTCCGCCGCGTCCATCGGGCAGGACGACGAAGGACGGCAGGGAATTTGTCTCGGAACCGAGTCCGTAGGACATCCAGCTACCCATGGCCGGAAACCCGTTGAACTCAAAGCCCGAGTTCTCCTGAAACAGTGCGGGCGTGTGATTCGCCGAGTTCGACACCATTGACCGCAACACACACAGTTCGTCGCCCATTTCCGCGATGCCGGGAAACATGTCCGAGATCATCAATCCGCTTTCGCCGCGCGGCTTGAATTCCCAGTCGTTCTTCCGCAGCAGTCCCACGCGGCCGAAGAAGATGTCCGGCTTCTTGTCGTACTTCAGCGACTTGCCATGCATCTTCTGCAGTTCGGGCTTGTAATCGTACGAGTCGACATGGCTCATTCCGCCGACCAGGCAGATGTGAATCGCCCGTTTCGCGATGGGTTCGTGAGTGAAATAATCGGGCTGGACCTGAGCAGCCTTAACCAGCCCGTCCTGCTTCAGCATGCTGAGCAGTGCGGTTGCGCCGAGTCCTTGAATGCCCCAGTGAAACAAGTCGCGACGATGGAGCCGTTGCAAGTTCAGCATTGGGTTTCATCCAGAATCGAACGGCGTAGTGAGGGGTGGCGGTGTCAAACGGGAAATTCAAGGCTACTCGAGAATCACAAACTCATTCGCATTGAACAGTCCACGGCACAGTGCCGCCAGACCGTGTTCCTTCACAAGGTTCTCCGAAAGTTTCCGCTCTGAATTACGCGGCCTGCGTGCGAGTGCCACGTGCCAGGCTCGATCGACTTGAGCGGAGACATCATTGCCGGTGTCACTCGTGATTCGTGCCGCAAAGTAATCCGACATGCGGAGCACGAAGGCGTTGTTCAGCAAGCTGAGTGCCTGCAGCGGAGTCGTGGTGACAGCTCGGCGCGGAGCAGCTGTCGACGGGTCCGGACAATCGAAAGCATCCAGCAGTGCACTACGTCCGCCGCGTGGAGTGAAGCGATACACGGTGCGGCGAAAGAAGTTGTCGCCATCCACGTCGATTGGTTCGTAGTAGGTTGTGCCGTTATTTGGCGTGACACTGACATCGATGTAGCCCGGCCCACCAGCACTCTCATTCAGCTTTCCGGCGGAGACAAGGATCGCGTCTCGAATAGCCTCGGCTTCCAGTCGCCTGGGATTCGCACGCCACAACAGCCGATTGCCGGCGTCAAGTTTGCTGGCCTCTGCGTTCTGACCGGACGCCTGGCGATAGGTGCTGGACGTCACAATCATCCGATGCAGGGCCTTCAATCGAAAACCGTCCTGCTTGAGCTGCCCGGCCAGCCAGTCGAGCAGTTCCGGATGACTCGGGCGCCCACCGTTGAAGCCCAGGTCGTTCGGTGTTTCAACGATGCCCGTGCCGAAATGGTAATGCCAGACACGGTTGACGATCGTGCGAGCGAACAATGAGTTGTCGGGGCCGGTGATCCACGCAGCCAACTTGCGGCGGCGGTCTGCCTCGGGAGACGACGGAGTCAGGTCGAAGTTGGAACTGACACCTTTGACCGCGGCAACTCCGCCGGGCGACATGACATCGCCTTCGACTTCGATATCGCCACGTTCAAGAAAACGGATCGTTCCCGGATTGCCGGGATTCATCGTGTAGATCTTGAGATTGGCCGACGCTTCCAGCGACTTGTGTTCGTTCTGTAACGCAGCCAGATTTGATTTCAGGTCGGCTCGCTCCTTCCTCTTCTCCTCGGTCAATGATTCGATGATCTGCTTCTCTGGAACGTAGTCGGAGCTGCTGCCGGCGGAAGCGGCCACGGCGTCGGGCGTCAGCGCCCGATCGTACAGAGCTACTTTCAGGATTCGGGCTTTCAGGAACCGGTTGCCGCTTCCGGGACTATGTCGCAGTCCGAAGAGCAGGTGTGACTGCTTCGGCGCGTACGTCTGAAGACCACTCTTACGAATCGGTTGGCCGTACGACAGTCCGTCGCGGTAGCCAATGATCGTTCCATCTGACTTGTAGACGATCGCAACATGGACGGGGCGTTTGGCCGCGTCGTTGTCTTCGGGAGCCTTGAACGACTCGGTGCGTACAAATCCGTTGCTGCCGGCCATCCAGCGTTTAGGCTCACGCTCGCCAAAGACGATCGCGTCGAACGCGCCGCCGCCCGGAGTCTCCAGGCTGATCGCCGCGCCGCCTCGCTGATTCAGATCGTCGACCTGCACCCACGCTTCAAGAGTTTTCTCCTTGATTTGCCGGTCAAGTACCGGGGTCTCAACATACGACTTGCCATCAACGATCAGAGCGCCGTCTTCTATCCTGGCTCCGCCAACCGGTTTACCGTGCAACTTGCCGATGCTGTCGTTGAAGTTTCCGTCGAACTCCCAGCGGGCGAATGCCGCCGGTGGTTCAGGCGGTTTCGCTGTCCCCTTCTTTCTCGCGGCCAGAATCGACTTTCGTGCTGCCGAGTCGATTGCGGCAAGTTGTTTCGAGTGGCTGGCAATGCTCGCCGCCAGCTCGTTGAGCTGCTGCTGATCGATCGGTGTCTGCTCGACGCGTTCGCCATGCGTCATACCCGAGATGGACGCGATCATCTGGTAGTACTCGGTCTGTCGAATCGGATCGAACTTGTGATCGTGGCAGCGGCTGCAATTGACGGTCAGTCCCAGGAATGTCTGACCGATCGCTCCGATCACCTCTTCCAGTTCGTCCTGCTTCGCAAGCTTCTTCATTCGCTCGCTACCACCAACCACGGTGTTGTGGACACCGGCGACGAGAAACCCCGTAGCCGCGGCGCCTTCTCGACCGGGCTTCAGCAGGTCACCCATGAGCTGCATGCGGACGAATTCGTCGTACGGCATGTCGCGATTGAGGGCTTCGATCACCCAGTCACGGTAGTGCCAGAAGTTGTTTCGTGGACCGTTTCGTTCGAACCCGTCGCTTTCCCCGAAGCGCACAACGTCGAGCCAGTGTCGTCCCCAGCGCTCGCCGTAACGCGGCGACTTGAGCAGGCCGTCGACAATCTTCGCGTACTCTTCGTCGGACGAATTGCGAATGAATGCCGCAACGACATTGGGACTCGGCGGCAAACCGATCAGGTCGAAGTACACGCGTCGAATCAGAGATCGCGGATCAGCCGGCGGCGAAGGCTCCAGACCAGCCAGACCAAGACGCCACCACACGAATTCATCAATGGCATTGCGAGGCCAAGCCGTGTCGCCAATCTCCGGCGGCCCCGTCAGCTTAAGCGGCTGCAACGACCACCAGTCGTATCCGGCCCGACGATCGGTCGTGTAGCGGAATCGGTCTATCGGATCCGAACCCCACTTCGCACCGGACTCGATCCACAGTTTGAGCGTTGATTCCTCGGAATCGGTGAGCGGGTGTTTTGGCGGCATTTCCTCGTCACGCACCCGTTCCCAAAGAACGCTGGCATCGAGTTTGCCCGGCTTCAGTACGACTCCGCTTTCACCGCCTTTGAGTGCTGACTGGTGTGATGCGAGATCCAAACCGCCTTTGGGCTCGCGGCCACTGTGGCAATCCAGACACCGTGCCGCGAGGAGCGGGGCAACCGTCCGGTCAAAGTCCGGCGGAGCATCATCTGCGGACACGAATGGGCCCGACGCAAGACACGTCGCAACCAGGCATACGACGACGCGTTGTGGCTCGACCCGGGACATGTAATCCACCTTGATGTATGAGCGGCGTGAGATTGCCAGCTGAATCAAATCGGATGCAGCACGCGACTGCAACCAGCCCGCACAACAACCGTTCGAGCGCTTTGCATCCGTCAGTTCGATTACGCTATTGGGATTCAACTGCTTCGTCAGTAACCTGAAAACAGCGACATTGCTACCGGTAGTCGTACACAGCTAACTCGATGATCCGAATGGGATCGAAACCGCTGGCAACGTCATTGGAAATGATACGTGAAATCTGTCACGGAATCTGAACGAACACGAAAAACGTTGATGACGTCCATGTGGTTAGCGTGCTTTGGAGTACTTCTGATCAACGATGTAGGAGTTGCTGCTCGATTTCGACGGCAACCCATTCTAAAACTGCTTAGAACCGAACACGCCGCAGTTGTTGCTGACGTGATTCTCGTTGAACCGACCGTGCGGAAATCCGTGCAGGCTGTGACGTTTCGCGCCACGCGGGTTCTGGAAGTGACACCCGGAACTTTAGGACTGAAAACAGGCGACGAATATCGCGTGGCAATAGGTATTGAATATGCCGGACATCTTGAATGGTGCGGGAAGGATTGTTTCGTTCCGGGAAAACAGTTTGTCATGTTTCTCAGGCGTAACCCGCGGCTCGGACGTGACCGTAACGAAGCCCGGCTTCTTGTCACATCCGGTACCGAAGCCGTCTACGCTGTCGACAAGTCTCCCCGTAATTTGGCGAATGATTTGAATGTACTGCGGGATGTTGCGGCGAAGGACGTTGACGCCCGCATTGCACGGTGCGATGAACTGATCCTCGACCCCAACGTCAGCACATTTGTCGCTCAGGAATGTTTCTCGGGCGTCTTTACGCTTGCTGACGTGGACCGCGAAGCCGTCGATCGCGTCCTTCACCGGGTGTGGCAATCGGATATTGCCACGACGCGAATGGTTCTATGGGTGCATGCGGACCGAATGCTTGCCGAGACGCGGGCCTTCCGTGATTCACCCGAGCGCCGTGATCGCTGGATCGAAATCATCATGTGTCCCGATCCAGCGGCTGGAATCATCTGGAAGAACATAGTCGACGATGGTTTGTTTACTCACTTTGGCGTCACACTTTTCGGGATGTGCCGCAGTTACCCGCGTGAGACAGGTACGGTGATTGCACGAAGATTACGCGTGGTCGACGGAATGCCGATTGCACAGCTCGAAACATTGTGCGTGTGCCTGCAGATGATTTATCTGGAGTCCGACAGTGAGGACGAGGGCGTCGCCGAGACGCTCATCCGGTCGCACATCAGGCTGGTCCGTGAGTCGACACGATTCAATCTGCAATTCGCTGCCGGGCGCGTGATGACGGCTGTCACCGGCGTCAGTAGTCGCGGAAAAACCTACAACAAGCGGATCCCCCTGACTCCTGCTCTGATTGAAGTTCTCAAGAAGCGTTTGGCGGAATTAAAAGCGCTGGAACCGCTTAAACGTGATGACCGTCAGGCGGTCGCGATGATCGAAGCCGCGCTGGGAGCAACGAACAGGCAGACTCCGGAATGAATGTCCGTTGGGGGCAGTTTGTCGTTCAATTCCAGCAGCCGGCTCTGTGTAACCGTCAGTCGGTCGCGGTAGGAACGGCCCTTTCGGCCGGCTACCTCCTCGCTCGATGCTTTATTCTTCGCTGCCTTCGGCCCGTTTTGTGTCCTGGTACAGGACAACACCGTGCTCATCGCGGAATCGAAACGTCAGCGTCTGCACCTTGGTGTCGTTCGTAAGCCTGGATTCGATTTCCAGAAATCCACCGGATGGTTTCTTCTGCGAATAGACCTGCTTGATCAACCCTTTGGGATCCGTTGACTTGGGGTCACCCGGCTTGCGCCCCGGACGCGAATTCGCATCGACCAGGGCACCACATGAGAACTCCTCGTAACCCGTCGAGTGAACGGACCGATATTGCCAGTGTCGGTCCCCGCACACCATGAAGAACTGCTCCGAGGAGATTCCAACGTCGTCGAGCCATGCAAAGAACGAGTCGCGTTCGTGCCGGAAGCCGCCGAAGTTTGTGTGGTTGTCAAACTTGCGAGCGTCGTCTGGCCCGACCATTGGGTTCGGTGAGATCAACAGCTTGAATGTCGCATCACTTTCGCCGAGCGTCTTCTGCAGCCACTCACGTTGCTCCTTTCCCCAGATCGATTTCTTCGGTCCGTCTTCCATCGCGTTCGGACTGCGATACATACGGTTCTCAGGAAACCAGATTTGCAGGTCTCTGCTGACCCGGTGAGTGCGATACGTCTTCGCATCTTTGTCATCGGTCGCGGCCAGCGGTAGCTGTTCGAGCATCATGCGCCGGCCGGTTTCCGGTGATGGCAAGTGGTCCCCCGTGTTATCCCCGTCGTCGATACGGTAATCGTGGTCGTCGATCATCCAGTACGTCGGTACGGCCGCGAACAGATCGCGATAGCGCGGCTGGACGAACTGCTCGTGCCATTTCTGACGAAGCTGTGGCACGTTTTCCGCGCGTGGCTTCTTTGGCGTGTCGTAATAAACGTTGTCGCCAGTGCCGACGAAGAAATGCGGTTGCAGTCCGCGAATTGCGTGCAGCGCTGGATAGCCAAGATGCTTGTCGGGACCGGCGTAGGGTTTTGGCAGCTCGGTGTTGTTGTTCGCCAGATGGATTTTCCGGTCGATACGCTCGTCACCGTGAAACTTCGCGTAGTTCATTCCTGTAACAACGACGAACTTCACCGAATCGGACTTCTCTACTCCGGGAAGTGTCCTGAACGTGGCGGATGGCCCGTCACGTAATTCGTCTTTGTTCGGGCCGATCCACGAGACCACGCGATATTCCATGCCGGGCGACAGGCGAGTGAAGACCTGCCGGGCGATGAAATCCCCCTCGGAAGATGTCGAGAGCGTTCTGGACCGAATCGGCCGCTCTTTGCTGTGCAGCCTTTGAGCCGGCTCGATCTGGAAGCGAACAGCACCGGCGGCTCCAGGAACGTCGCCTGAAACAAGCGAGTCCGCAGCCGTCAGCCGAATCTGTGCGACGACACCGTTTGGAGTCACTTCGCCGAGCATGATGCCCTGGCCGGCATAAACGGCCGGCGGCTCGAATCCGGGCCGGACTGTCCCATCCTGAGCGATCAGCGGCTGAGCATTCTCGACGCGACCCAGCGGCCGGCAGCCCGGGCCGAGGTCTTTGACTCCCAGATCACCGTCCATCCTCTCGGCGAAACCACGGAGTCTGGCCACAATGTCGGGGTTGTCCTGTGCGACGTTGTTCGCTTCCGAGATGTCATCTTTCAGGTTGTAAAGCTCACCTTTAGCCAGCAGCAGCTTCCAGTCGCCGCTGCGCACGGCTTGCAGGTTGAAGCCGCGGAAGTAGTAGAATGCGTCGTATGATGACTTTGCGTTCTTGTCGCCGGCCAGCAGTGGCCAGATGTCGTGGCCGTCGAGCTTACGATCCGTGGGCACCTTGCCACCGGCCAGCTTCGTGAAGGTCGGCAGGATATCCATCATGCTGGTGATCGCGTTCGTTTCCGTGCCGGGCGGAATCTTCCCCGGCCACCAGGCAATCGTCGGGACGCGCATGCCGCCTTCGAACGTGCTGCCCTTGCCGCCGCGAAGTGGCTCGTTGATCGCCCCATGCCGATTCTGGCCGCCGTTGTCCGATGTGAAAATGACCAGCGTGTTTTCGTCCAGACCAAGCTGACGCAGCGTTGTCATGATCTGTCCGACACTCCAGTCCAGTTCCTCAACCCAGTCGCCGAACAGCCCGTGCTTCGACTTGCCCTGGAAGCGTTTGCCGGGATAGAGCGGAAAGTGCACGGCCGTGTGCGGCAGGTACAGGAAGAATGGCTTGCGCCGGTGCTTCCACAGAAAGCTGACGGCTTCCTGTGTGTAGCTTTCCACGATCGACTGCTGATCGTCCTGCAGCACTCGTTTGAGAACGGTTTCGTTGCGCATCAGAGGTAGCGGTGGCTGGCCATTGCGACCAACCCGCGGCTTCGGCAAGGGAACGCCGAAGTTGCTCTTCACGCCATCGGACGCCGGTCCCATGTCGTTTGAGTAGGGCAGCCCGAAGGAATAATCAAAGCCGTGCTTCCGCGGGAGAAACTCCGGCTGATCGCCCAAGTGCCACTTGCCGACGATCCCGGTTGCATACCCCTGCTTCTTGAGGAGTTCGGCGACCGTGACCTCGTCCGAATGCAGCCCGGTCGCGAATCCCGGAAACAGGACATGCGGAATCGTGAGTGCCCGCTTCGGATAGCTGCCGGTCATGAGTGACGCGCGCGATGGCGAACACACGGGGGCCGCATAGAAGGAAGTCAGCTTTCGACCTTCCTCAGCCATTCGATTCAGATTCGGCGTGCGGTTCACCTTTGAACCGAATGGCTCGATGTCCGCATATCCGAGATCGTCGATGTTGATGACGATGAAGTTCGGCGGCCGCTCAGGCGCCGGCTTCTCGGCGGATTCCACACGAGCGGTCAAAACAAGCAACACGATGGCTATGGCATTGACGCATTGGAGACGGGTACGAATTCCGGGCAAGTTCATTGACGGGTTCCCTGGACGTGAATTGACACCCGCGTTGTAACTTCAAGAGATGACTGCGCGAATGAAGCGGGGATGTCGCCAGAGTCCGGGGCGACGCAGCACGGGGCCTTGTTTCAAACAACACGGCCGGGGAACTCGACGAGATCGAAGGCCAAACACCACCGTCGTCGTTTCCGGTTGTCCCCGGACACGAAGTCATCGGGCGAGTAGAACGCCTGGGCGGCGGAGTCACGAAGTTGCGAGAAGGCCAGCGCGTGGGCGTTGGCTGGATTCACTCATCGAGCGGCGACGAGCTGGAGAATCTCAGCCCGCAATTCTGCGCAATGGGACGTGACGTCGACGGCGGGTATGCCGAGTTCATGACTGTTCCAGAAAACTGGTCCATCTGGGTCTACCGTGGGTAGAGATTGAGTCCGCCACAGTAAAAGTAGATAGCAGTTTTGAAGTTTTCACGATTGCGGTATCCGCCGACTCTGCGTTTGATAGACATGATCTTGCTGTTCATGCCCTCGGCCACGGAGTTCGTGATGTGGTGAGTGCAGTAGCTCACCACATTGTCCAGTCGCTGCTTGATGGTGCGAGCCAGTGTCTTCATAGGAGCCAGTTTTGTGTGGATCACA
>Ga0114999_10000713_pt1 | contig 48478 bp, 38 predicted proteins | sample ArcticOcean_MG_C_3_FD_89820 | JGI IMG/M metagenome (GOLD analysis project Ga0114999, IMG submission 89820) | Marine microbial communities from western Arctic Ocean - ArcticOcean_MG_CB8_126 | ecosystem: Environmental > Aquatic > Marine > Oceanic | place: Arctic Ocean: Canada Basin | collected...
ATCGCCACTGGCATCAATGTCACCTACAGTTAAGCGTACCGCTATCGGTACCCCCCGTGCATCAATCCCTATGTTACCTGTGCTCCCACTAAAGACGGCGTTTGATAACTGCATCCCTCCCATCCCCGTGGAGTTTGTCACTTCTAATAGGGTCACATCTGCCTGCGCACCGTACTCCTGTCCCTCAGGGAACAAGGCCTGGTTCACCGCATTGATCTTTCCTACCGTGAAGATACTAAAGTAAGTACTCGAGTCCGCTCCCTCAATCACCACGCTCGGTTTGCCTGTAACATACGCTACCCCTGACTGATTATACCGTGGGGGAGCCTTCGCCGCTAAATAGGTACTCGAATCCAAGGTCACCGTAAAGGTCCCAGCTCCCGAGTACTCCACTTGTACGATGTCTTCATCTTCGTCCATAAACGATACCCGGGTGATGTGCCCAGGCTTCGCCTGTAACTTGATGCTCTCTCCCGTCAATAATACTTGATCAAATATATTTCCATTGGGGTGTTGAATGTCTTCCCCGGCTATCGTGCCTGATCCCGTTAAGATTAACGGTACCGGTCCCGTGACCGTTATCGTCGCCGTGTCACTACTCACCATCCCGACATCATTGCTCACTTGTACCTGGAAGTTTGTGCTTTCCATCAACGCCCCCGTGGTCATCGTGCTCTCCGTTGCTCCCGCTATCGGTCCGTATGTGCCGGGACTCGCCGCCCCCCCATACCACTTGTAGGTTAGATTATCTCCACTCACCTCGACGCTTAAAGTCACCGTCCCTCCAGTTGTTACTGACTGACTCACCGGTTGCGTCGTGATCGAGGGAGCGATGGGACCTGGTGTCGTTGCGTGCACAACAGGTTCCGTTCCCGTTGTCGTAAAACCAAAATCATCAATAACAGTGACACTAAAAAAAGGTGATCCAGCTCCCATATTGCTAGAGATTGATTCATTATCACTTAAAATAATTTTGCTGATTCCACCGACGGCCGATAAACCTACGGCATTAAAAACAAAATACGAAGGAGAGTCAACCTCTCCTGGATTTATGTTATCAGGGAAGTCAGTTGAATAAGTGAGTAAATTATTATTTGTATCAAAGACTTCTACCTTGCCAGCACCAGATGCGAAAGTTGCAGCATAAAATTGAACTATAGAAGCCGGTGTCTCAAAAGTAATAGTAGCTGAGTACCCATTAGAAATATGCCAGAACTTATCTGAAGAATGATATAGTTGTGAAAAATATGAGAGTTGTCCTCCAACACTCCCTCCCTGAAAGGTAGCAGTATGAGGTGATGCACCAATAGTAAAGCTCATAACTATTTGATCAGCGTTAGGGTAACCAACTAGAGCAAAGATATCTTCGAAGTCTGTGAAAGTATTGAGCTCTTGAGGTTCAGCTAGTAAAGTTAATGGTAAGTTGAGCAAGACTACTAGGCTCAAGATTTTGTTTATAATCTTCATTTCAGCTCATTTTTATATATTAATTTAAATCTAAAAGAGAAATCCTTTTTGAATACTTATTATAATTCAGATTTTAAGAAATTAAGCAATTTTTGAGAAGAATTGTCAAAGTTTCGATTTATAACGTCATACTGAGGCAGTTTAGAAAAGGTTTAACAGCTTCAATCATTACCAGATGCCATCATCGGCGATAAAAGATTAGTCGTCGCTGCCACTTGGAAACATAAGGCCTCCTCCTTTGTCACAATGACATTATTGGGGAGTGATTGGTTCTCCATTTTCGGTGGCAAAGTTAACTGTAACTAGAATCTCAGGTTTAATCTTCGCAAGATACGTGCTATCTGATTTAAAGTTTTCTGTTGTGGGTAAGCCCTCAAAAATGAAGAGCCGTTCAATATTGTCCGATCCAACAAAACGGTAGAGAGCAGGGCAATTACTTGCCGTAATCCAGTTCTCCGGGACTGGCAGTGGATCTGCCCAGGACATCCCGCCATCGTCGCTACGACAGAGCACAGCAGAGGGACCCCCGTGTCCTAAGAGGTAGACACAATAAATCGTCTTTCCATCTGGCATCAAAAGAGTAGTGGGATGTCCCTTGTGACTTTCAGCTGTGCCCTGCGGAACTATCACGTGACGCCGCGTTTCCCGGGAGATATCGATCATGGGAATATTGAAGGGTATAGTTTCCGTCATTTGAATCTCCTCTCTCTTAAACGACTTCGGTTCCAGTATTCAGTCTTCATATGAATGGGGAAAAAGAAATTGAACCTGGAACCCGGTGGGGCTTTCCTAGTATTTTATGCTAGTGGAAATTGCTACTAATGGCCGTTGGGGGTTTGAGCCACGAGATTGTCATCTTATTTCGCATATTTATTGATTCACCATAGGATTGACTCAATACCTAAATCCACACCATCAACGAAGCTCGAAAATAAACTGAGCTGAGGTATATCTAAGATCACCTTCCAATCAAAACGATTTCTAGAGGCATTTACGGGTTCAATATGCGATCGACTCCACTCATCTGATCTAACAAGATGAGCGTATGGCTGAAGAAGATTACAGAGAGGTGAAGGTTGTTTCTTCTTAAATCACAAATTGTGTACATGGACCAAGGTACGGGGGGGGTAATCATAACAGTGCCACGACCGTCTAATATATCCATTACCCTGTACACGGCGGAGGTGAAAAATAAGGGAGGTTGATGGGTGACATCAAAAAACTTGGCGAATGAAATAAATCATTCAAGATGATGTCCAGCATCTTCAGACACAATCGAATGATTATCGAGAACCATTTTCATCACTCCCAACACCCTTCGGTGTAAGGCTCGCGTTGAAAAAGCATTTTACGCTCAGGGCTTGCGTCGGGCAGCCATTCATCCGGGATCGGTTGTGTTAGTTTATGCGGGGCCCCTGCCTCTTTAAAGAGATAGTGAACATTGAGACGGTATTCCTGCGGAGAGTCTACCGGTTTGGGGGCGGCGGCGTGAATGGTTCTTCCACTCAGGCATACCATGCTGCCGGGCGGCAGCTCCAGGTCCTTCAACTTCAATTCTAGACCGGCCTCTTCGTCATACACACCTTTCAGCAACTCTTCCTCATCGACGCTCCGTTCCTTAGGTGTACAGAGATGACTTCCCGGAACGACCGAGAGACTGGCATCTCCTTTTTCAAAACCATTTACGTAATAGAGCATCTGAACATACCACTTGTCCCTATTGGCAAGATTAACCGGGTTGTCATTGAACCAATGGAGATGGTCCCGATGAGGACCTGCGCCTTCACTACCGAGCATCTTTACATGCAGCGTTGAATGGCAGAAGTGATACGGATTGCCAATGATCGCTCGCAGCAGGGCAGTCACGAATGGCGCGTCAAACAATTGGTGTCCCCACGGTCCTTTATTGTTCCAGGGGCAGGACCGCAAATGCACATCAACGAGCTTGTCCTTATTGTTATCAAAAAATTCAACGACCTGTTCACGACTCATAATCTCATCGGTAATACCCTTAAGGCCCTCATCGCTGAACACCCCCGGAAAAACGACATAGCCATCCCGATGAAAGGCTTCGAGATCATCAGCCGACGGCGCATCAATCCGAAAAATGGGGTTAACTTCAATTAATTCCTTCATCACCTAGTCTGCTTATGATTTACCCACCAATAATTCATCACGACCTCCCTTTAAAACGTACTTTTTAAGTATTGGTATGTCTGCAGCCGACCATTTCAGGTTGCTACACTCTTCGATCGTAAACCATCCTGCATCGGCATGTTCTCGTAGTGTGAAAGTTTGAGAACTAGTACTACAAATGATTGGAAATAATCTAACCTGAAATTTCCCATAGTCGTGTTCGCAAGGTTCCCGTTCTTCCTCCGGGCAGACGTGCATTGCTAGTTCTTCTAGTAATTCTCTTTTGATAGCTGCTGAGGGAGTCTCGTTTAACTCAATTTTACCCCCTGGTAGCTCCCAACAATCAGGCGGAAACTGATCGGTCCGTCGCTTTGCTGCAAATATTTTCTCTCCATTTTTGAGAATGGCACAAGCTACAGGAATTAATTCATCCATGGTTAATTTTCACGTTCGATTCGCTCTATAGATGGGACCAGATCAGATGGCATTGGATTACCTGCCCGTGTAATTAGTGCACCCTTTAAAACAGTTAATCAACAATCGATTTTTATACGGAAAGATTAAATTTGATGCTAAAAATTGCCGGTATTAATGCAATCGTGGCTGTGTGTAACTGCACAAAATGTGCAAAACAGGGGGTTTAAAAAAAAATTCCTTAGATGCGTGTGTATTTATAATTTTATATGATAGTTTAAATAATTTCAATTTAGTTCTCATCATATAATGAGCGTACATTTTTCACAAAAAGTGACTTTTGATGACTATCACCTGCAACATACTCTGGGTTCAGCTGGTTGATCAACTGGAGTGTCACCCTCTCGAAGGACAAGCATCTTAGTTGTAATTCAAGGAGTTATAAGGGGTGTCTTAGAAAGACAGTGTGACCACGGATTGTAGAAGAACAGTGTGATCTGTCGGGGTAGAAACATCTCTCGTTAATCGAAATGTGTGGAAACCAAAAGGGGAGTAAATATAGGAATTGGTTTCCACCCTTACTAAAGCTTTCGTTTCCATTTATGCTCGTGAAAGGCGCATAGATAAAGCATTCGATAAGTGGAAACGATTTGGTTTCCAGTTTGATTTCCATTGGTTTCCAGTTTCCTCTCTATAGGGGGTAATTTTGGAAACCATTTTATTATTTCAACTTATAAGTGGTTCCTCGACCGCTCCCTTCAAACACAAGCAATCCTTTTTCTTTAGCCTTTTTTGCAAGCTTGGAAATTGTCCCTTTGGTCGCTCCCATCTCAGTAGCAATATCGGTGCAAGATGTAAGCCCATCCTCTATTAATTGAAGGAATAGGTCGAGCGACGAAACTGACTTAAATGTAATCTGCGTTGAATTTCCATCGGGCTCGAACCGCCAATCCTGAGGGCTAGTTTCAATTTCTGTCCCTTGCCGGTTTTTTGTAAAACGGGTTATGAACTGGGCACCTTCCCCTTCTCGAAACAGAGAATTGCTTACTTCGTCTAGGCGAATTACCCAAAATGCTGCATCTTCACGGCGGGAAGTGCCTCGCATATTTTTGCCGGTTCGATTCGCATGGTGAATAAAAATTACGCTTATACGATGGCGCCTCAATTGGAGAAGCCAGGGTAGTACAACTTCCCATGAATCAGCGTCATTTTCCGCCATACCGGTTAACAAACAAGAGAGATTATCAATTACGACGATCTCAACTTTTTGATCAATGCAGGTTTTCAACATGGCCTGCTGGTTTTGGGGGTCAGAAAAATTTAATATTTTACCCTCTTTATCGAGAAATCGCTCATGCGAGAGGAAAGACATACTACGGCTATATTTGCCCTTACACAAGGTGCGGACTCTCTCTTTGATCCCATCGAGAGGCATTTCACCATCTATGTATAATACGCGACGGGGCTTTGTGCATTCCCAAGGGCCACAGGTTTTACCCGCAGCCACGCTCAGTCCTATATAGAGAGCTAACCAGGTTTTACCCAATCCCCTCAGACCGAAAATGAATCCAAGATCACCTTCCTTAAACCAAGTCCCTAATATCGGCTCCCGAGGAGAGATTTTTAAATTAGAAAGATCATGCGCTGATATAATCGTTGAATCAAATGCTCTGGGTAGTTCGAGTCCAGTGCCACCGTTCTTTCAACCTGTTGAATAGCTTTGCCATACTGCCGCGCCCAATATACGTTGGGAAATGCAAATTGTCATCAGTATGTGCTTGGGCTACGGCATGCTAATGCTTTGCAGAACGGTAGTGGGTGTCGCCGGACCTGCTATGTTAGCTGATCCTGCTCTCACCCTAGATATCGCGACTTTTGGTGCTATTCTTGGCTGGGGTACGGCTGGCAACTTAACCGGAAAACTCACAACCGGCGTTCTCGCTGACAAGCTTGGTGGTAGCAAGGTATTTGTCTGGGCTGTTTGCCTCGCGGCTATTGCCACATTTGTATTTGGTACCCTTTCAAGCAACATGGCTTTCTTTGCGCTTTATTTTCTCACGGTATTTGCCAAGTCTGCCGGTTGGCCATCGATGGCGAACATAATTCGCGTTTGTTTTGTTAAAGCCAAGCATGGTCGTGTATGGGGCTTTATCGCAACAAGCTCTCGAATAAGTTCCGTAGCAACTACTCTACTGGTCAGCAGTTTGCTTCTCATAATGTCCTGGAGAGGCTTGTTCTATATGGCAGGTGCGCTTGCGCTTCTGGGTGCCATCATATTACCCAGATACTTGAGAAGCTCCTGGCAGGGCTCCGACAAATTCGCAGCAGAATCGGAAGAGACAACTAAGTCACTAACGAGTTGGTCAAAAGATCACCCGCTCAGTGAAATCGAGACACGTTCCGCTATCTACATATTTATACGCGATCCCCGGTTCTGGCTAATCAGTCTCGGCGTTGCTTCGCTGGCCGTTCTGTTCGAATTCCAGGTCTTTATACCCATATACCTTAGTGAGACATTTAGCTTGATGCCGGCGCAAGCGGGCATGGCGTCTTCGGCATTTCCATTGGGATGCCTGGTTGCGGTTTTCAGTGGCGGCTTCATCTACGATAAACTTTCGAAAAAGAATATTGTTTATGCAATGAGTGCCAGTTTAATTGCCGCTGTATTATGCCTCCTGAGTTTGAGGCTTCTTGGCGTATATGATCTCGGCGCTGCACTAGAATTGGCAATTACTATCGCTTTGATATTTATTTTTGGCTTTGCGATCTCCCCTGCGTATTACATTCCAATGAGTGTCTTTTCGATCGGCTTTGGTGGCAGGCACTGCGGCTTACTTGTTGGGTTAATCGATGCAATTGCTTACTTTGGCGCAATGATGTTCGATTTCATTGGCGGAGCAGTGGCAAACAAGGAAGGAGGATGGCAGGATTTCATTCTAATACTGATTGTGACCTCTATTCTGGCGACAATTATTATGACGACATTCCTCTATCTGGATTACCGGGACTCAGAACGTGATCTCGTTCCGGCCCTACCTTCCTGAAGCAGGCAGGCAACTGAATTTTTGAGAGCAGCTGTCCCATGGGTGGGCTGCCTCAAGATGACATGGCAGTGGTGGATACCGACTGCCGTGTTCTTTGATACGTCTAAAAACGTGGTCTGAAGTTCCCCAATTTTCCCCCATTTCCATGGTTCAGTTCGCGGGATACTCGCGCAGGATCTGGCCCGCAATTTTCGATGGATCGGCACCGGGAATCGGCTCAAATTTCTGCACGCGGCCGGCGAAACACAATGATACAGCTATCATCCTCGAGCACTGACGAGTGATGAGAGGGTTTTGATGGGCTGGGGTACAACCTAGATCACCTTCCAATCAAAACGATTTCTAGAGGCAATTAAGCTTCAATATGAGATCGACTCCACTCATCTGATCTAACTAGATGAGCGTATTAAAAATCTAAATTAAAATGATTCAGGAAAATTATAGCCTCAGCGAGGCGCAGATTCAGCATTTTGAAGTTTTTGGGTTTCTGGTAAGAAGAAACGTTTTCAGTGCCGAAGAGGTGGCGAGAATGAACGAGGAGTTTGATCGGCGTTTTACCGCCGTCCTCAAGGAAACAGGCCCTGAAGGGAAGCGGTTTTTCCACTGGACAAATCTGACCGAGGAAACTCCATTTATTGCAGGTTTGGTCAATGACCCGCGTATTTATCTCCACTCCGAACAACTGATTGGTGAAGATTCCGTTTTTCATAATTCGGGCTCCAACAGTTTTCCGACAGGTAATGGATGGCATCCAGATAGGACCGATCTTAATGTGTGCTCCATAAGAAGTGCCATGTATCTGCAGCCGACAACTGCGGACTGTGGTGCCTTGCGTGTGATTCCCGGGTCGCACAAAAATCCACTGCATGAAGATCTGCTTCGCATCGGATTGTTTAACCCCAAAGATCAAGGATCACCGTATTTAGAGAAATCAGGTCTGAGTGGTGAAGATATACCCTGTTATATATTTGAATCCGAACCAGGGGACATGATTACCTGGAATGAGCAGACCTGGCATGCGGCCTTTGGCGGCTATAAAGACCGCCGGACCTGCAACTTTGATTTTTTTGGCAATCCAAAGACACCTGATGAAATAGCCTCGATGCGATCGCTAGCAAAACAAGGTAAGCATTATCAACCCTGGTGGTTGGAAAATCCTGACAACATTCCGCGACGTGAACGCTGGATTAACTGGTTACAAGAATGGGGTTGGATCAAAGATTAAAGGGTTTGCAGAAACTCACGCCATTGAAATCTTTACAACGGTTGGAACCCCTTGAACCATTATTCAGAAATAGATGGTCACTGAAAATCCTTGTGTCCCCAGTTCGATTCTGGGGCTCGCCACCATTTCGGATCAACGGTTTACAAATAAGAGGGTGGCTGTCCCTGATTACTTGGCCGGGAAGAAATGGGAGACAATGCCGATTCGTGGCTGATCGGTCTGATTGCCGGACGAACCGTGAATGCATAAGCTGTGATGGAATGCCGCATCGCCTGGGGATAAGCGGGCATACACCACCTTATCCGTGGCGGGCTCCGGTACCTCGAAAGCCTGGTGAATTTCATACTTCCCGACTGCATTGGTGTGTTGAATAATACCCGTTTGGTGGCTACCCATCACATAACCTACGGAACCGTTTTTCTGATTACACTCCGTCAATGCGGTCCAACAGGAAATGCCGGCTTCACCCGCACTTTGACCCTGCCAATAGTGACCGTCCTGGTGCCATTGCACCCGAGCGTTATATTGTGCCGGTTTGGCAATCACCTGTCCGTAGGAAAAACGCAGCGGATAGCCTGAGAGATACTCAGCTAATTGCTGAGCCCGGCTACGGTAGGGATGCTCGGCTAATTCAGGGATTGGGCCATCGTCACTGATGCTAATCTGCTGTTGCCGGCCATGTTTAATATCCGTATTTCCTTCCTCTCCAAAACCCAAATGGCCAAGTTCACCATCCAGGGCCGGGCGCAACAGTTCTAAGAGTTCTATGGCTTCATCATGGGTGAGAAGCTTTTGGTAGAAGACAAAACCGTTGTCCAGGTACCGTTGGCGATGGGCAGGATCAGGATGGTCAACCAGGCTCATTTTTAAATTACTACCAAAAAACTCAGGCTTGGCTAGAAATCTCTGGTTATACCCTTACTCCAAAGGCAGCCTCAAAGTCCTGCCACACATTTTCCGGCACCTTCGTTGTGGCGCTCACATATACCTCGTGAAATTCTTTCGGGCTGGCCGGTCCAGTCAATACAATGCCATTGCCTCTTAATGGTGCATTGAGGGCGAATTGCATTGCCAGGTCTCGAATGTTCAAACCCTGTTCTTTGCACCACTGCCACATCTGGTGAGCATAAGTTACCACGGCGGTGTCTGTCGGCCCACCAATGAGCGACGGGGGAACAATCCCGTTTTGATCTGGAGTCAGCTCTTTATTACTTTGGATATCCGGTTCTGGACCTGCGAGAAGTGAGCCGCCCAATGGACTACCCAGGATAATTCCTATGTCATTTTCCAGCGCAAAAGGAATTGTCGTTTCGGCGAGGGATTGGGAAAGCAGGGTGTAGTCCAAGAAAGACAACACAATATCTATTTCGCCGGTTTCAATCGCCCGCCGATGAAATTCAGGCTGGCGCACACCGATGCCAATGTGACCGATGCGTCCTTTCGATTTCCAATCGACCAACACATCCAAGCAGGCCCCTAACGGTGCTTCAATGTCGTAGCGCGGGCCGTGAATCAACACTGAATCCACGTACTCTGTCTGAAGCAACTTAAAGCTGTTCTCCAAGCTCCACGTTGTCGCTTCTTTTGAAAAATCGCGGAGAAATTTTGGATGAGAGCCCACCTTGGTTTGAAGGTACACTTTTTCTCTCCATCCGTCAGCCAGTGCCAATCCGACACGATACTCGCTGTCCTCGTAGAACGGAGACGTATCGACAAAATCGATCCCCCGCTCAATAGCCTCCCGAATCGTTGCCACCGCTTCTTCATCTGGTCGCTGAGGATAACCCAGATGCCCGCAACCTAATCCAAGCACCTTGGGTGTCATCTCTGTGCGGCCTAATCGGCAAACTTCCAGATCTGGCATTTTTGAACTCCTCTCCACCGTTGGAATTGACGATACTCTATCTCTTTCGTGAAAAAAGAATCGTTCTGAATCGGAGAAACGTTGGCAAGCACTTTCACGAAACAGTATTAGCTGTCCCTCACTATCCTCACCTCGCTCAAGTATAGTCACGCCACAGCCAGGTCAGCACCTCGGGCATGATCACCCCACCATGCAGACAACTGTGCTCCCCGTCGCCGAACGCCAGGCGGTAGTCGTACCCCGTGAACTGCAGGGCCGCGGCCATCTCGAGGTTTGATAGGGTCAGGCTGCTTATATTAATGAAACATCAAATTAACAGCTGGAATAATACCTTTAACTCAAACGATGTATTCTCACAGCGACATCTAAGCAGGTAGTCGCTGATTGTGTCCTGGAGCTATTATTGGGATCACAGAGCAAAGTTTAACCAAGGATGTTTGTCCTCATCATAGACCGACTGTGTAGGGGCTGGGAAGTTTGGATCTGCGAATGCTCCTGCCGCAACAGCGACTAAATTTTGTTTCTTGGTGGTTTCCCAATAAACCGTGCCACCACAATTTGGGCAAAAGTAAAAGGAAAATTTATGGCCGCTCTCAGATGTCCGAGGAAAACACGATGGATCTCCATAGGTGATTACATTGTCTCGATTAAAAAAAGCTGCAATGCCAAAAGCACTACCGGTGCGGCGCTGGCAGTCAAGGCAGTTACATAGTGAGACGGATTCTGGTTCTCCTATGCACTCAACTTTTATTTTCTGGCAAGTACATGTAGCTGTTCTTGTGGAGGTCTCGGTAGTCAAAATTTTATATACACTCCTTCTACATAACAAGTGGTTCTAAAGTTCTGTATATTCGCGTATGGGGATAATGCTGTCAATGCTCACTAAAAAGGGATAGAAAGGGTCAGGCTGCTTTTATTTTAATACCCCTTATGACATCGCGTGACGGTATTCTTCCGAGTACCACCCCGGGTATTGTTCTTCCAATAGCGCCAGGGTCTGTTCCGTATAATAGGGGTGTCCCGCCGGGGGGAAGCGCCAGAACTGGCGCTGGGCGGCGGTCAGGCCACCGATAAACTCCTGGAATACGGGCGCACCCTTGCCCAGGTGGGTATAGTGCCTGAAGCCCTCCCAGTAGTGGTCGGCGCGGCCGAAGCCATAACCCCAGGTGAAACGCTGGCCGTCTTGAGCGGTGTAGGCGCTGGCGCTGTGCCAGCTGTAGTTGGTGAAGACGCAGAGGGTCCCGCTCTTGCACACGAGCGGGACGCATTTTGTCATGTCCCGGCCGTGCTGCTTGGGGATTAGCCGCAACGGCGCCTGGTCTTCCTCCACGTCCTCGAGGTGAACCCAGAAACCAATCTGGCCGCATTCGCGCAGGTCTTCGCTTATGGGCAAGAGCGAGTTGTTACCATTGTCCTGGTGCAAGCCCGAATCGTCGAAACCCGTGCCGCCGCCGGTGTGGCCGGGATAGCGGGCGATCAGGCAGCCCACCCGCATGTGAATGTCGTCCGTCTTGAGCCATTTACGGGCGAAGGCGATGCTCTCTTCGTCCATCGCGGCCCGGTAGAGCTCGATCTCCTCGTAGGGAAAACACTTCAAAAGGCTATGGCCGGCCTGGTCCTGCGGGGGGTCGTTTTTGACTTGCTCGTAGGTCGGCAAGGCTCGCCGCTGTGCCGCCTGCAAGGTGGTGAGTTGGTCGCCGCTGATAAAGTCCGGGATGATAAAGAAGCCCTCGTGGTCGAGCTCCTCGATATGTGCGTCTGTCAGTCTACTCATCGTCTGCTCCTGGTTGCGCTGAGATAGGTTTTCATTTTTTAGCCTTTTGCAATTTAGATTTAGCGCGCAAAAATGTTTAGTTTCACAGTTATGAAAAGAAATTTTAAAAGGTCTTTTAGGGGACAGGTCAAGCGATGGGGGGAAATAAGGGTCAACCGTAGAATTTAAATGTTCATAAGGTAATAAACAATTCATGGAATACAGTACGCTTAAAAATGTATCTGTCTTCTCGGGGCAGTAATCAAATAATCAGACGAGGACATTAAAATTCTAAGTTTGACCCCTTTGTCTTCTCTCCATGTAAGAATAGGGAACAATGTTCATAGGACATTTTGCAGTCGGATTTGCTGCTAAGACCGTTGCTCCAAGATTGTCTCTTGGAACTCTGTTTCTAGCGGTGCAATTCGTAGATTTGCTTTGGCCACTTTTTATTCTTATGGGGGATTGAGCACGTATTGATTGTGCCCGGCATTACTAAGGTTACGCCCCTTAATTTTGAAAATTATCCCCTATCTCACAGCTTGTTTTCAGTCTTAATTTGGGGGCTTTTATTTGGCGGCATCTATTTTCTTATGCAACGCTATCCTAAGGGAGCCATTGTTTTAGGATTTGGCGTAGTTAGTCATTGGTTCTTGGACCTAATCGTCCATCGACCGGACTTACCACTTTTTTTCGGTGAATCGCCATACGTCGGGTTTGGCTTATGGAACTCACCCGTCGGAACTCTGCTTGTGGAAGGATCTCTTTTTTGTGCAGGAGTCTTTGTGTATATGCACACAACCTATGCTAAAGATAGAATTGGCACCTGGGCATTCTGGTCACTTGTTGGTTTCCTTGTGATTGTTTATATTGGTAATTTTGTTGGCCCAGTTCCCCCGAGTGTCCAAGCGATTGCATGGGTTGGAAATGCACAGTGGATATTGATAGCTTGGGCTTACTGGGTGGATCGGCACCGTAGCGTAAATAATCATACAACCGCTGACATCGGCGGCTAATTAGTATCGTTATCACCCCCACATATAGACAAAAAGGGGCAACCGTGAACCGCCCTAACCAGCAATTCTCTTATACCGCATCACTTGTCGCGCATGAGCGGAGAGACCGTCCCAAAGTTCGCGGGGCATCGTATCTTCTATACGATCATGCGGCTTACCGCTGAAAAACCAGGGCCGGCTGAAATGCATGATGAGGTCGTCGCGCGGGTGATCGGAGACATTGGGCGTTCCGCGGTGGAAAAGACGGAGATCGAAAAGCCAAATGGTTCCGCGTTTCACGTTAAGACGAACCGGGTAGTAGTTGCCTATGCGATTCGAGTCGTCGCCCAGAACGTGATCGAACCACTTCCCTCTTCTTTCATTGCTCATTGAATAACAAACTTCTTTGTCCGCGATATAATGACTGCCGGGCAGCACTTCAATGCTGCCATTCTCTTCCGTGGCATCGCAGAGGGGTATGCGAAAGGCGACCATAACCGGCGGAGTCATCAACCCCGGAAAGAGAAGTTCCACGTCGCGATGCCACCGCTGGTAGACGGCGCCGGGAAACGGCGTGAGCGAACTGTAATCCTGGAAGATATATTCTTCCCCGAGAAAACTTTTAAAAAGTTTAACCAGGGCGGGATGATCAAAGATCTCCGGGTCGACAAAGGGGCGCTCAAGGGGGATATCGATGGCGTAACGGTTCGCTCCTCGATTGGGATTGCCCCCCTGCCTTTCAATTTCCCGGTCCCGGATCGGCAACCACGCCTCGGTGATCCGGTCGAGAAGGTCAATGGGTATAAAGTCTTCAATGACGATAAACCCGTTAATCTTAAATTCTTCAATCAATTGATCGACATCACTCTCTGTCGCTACGCTCATCTTAGATAAGTCAAGAGGTCAAAAAGTCATCGGGTCAAATTGTAAATGCAGTTATTAGTTTATGGCAGTCGAAAGTCAAAAAGAAGAGGATTGCACCGCAAAGACATTGAGACCTCTTTCTTATTTCCCCACGAAAAGAGAAAATTGATATACAATATCTTGCGAATATTAATTTTTTGTCTATTTTTGCTCGACCACTTTGTAAGCAATTTTATCTCTTCTTTTATAGAGCGCCGCTAGTTCAATTGGATAGAGCACCTGACTTCGGATCAGGATGTTGGGGGTTCGAATCCCTCGCGGCGTACCATTGATAAAACGAATGTATTCCCCAGGCGGGGTGGTGTTTTAATATCACCGCAACCTTATATATTCTTGCTCTTATCTGTCACGTCCAAGCCATTCACCTATTTCTTTCTCAAAACAATGGGATTCAGCATAGGTAACACTGATGCTTTTAATAAACTCGGTGGCTTCATCGGTAAAAAGGCCAATATCAATCAGCCACTGCACAGACTCTTGCACGGCCTGCAATGAGCTGTAACGCGGTTGATAATCGATCAATCGTCGAGCTTTCGCGATGCTGCAATTAGGGCTGTGTTCAATAAGATCGCAGCTTGTTCGAGCCTCATTATAAGAAACCGTTTTTTTCCACTCATCCCACGGGAGGAAACTGAGTTTAGCGGATTGCCCAAACCAAGAGGCCATCGACTCAGCGTACCCGCGATATGTCAGCGCGGATGGCGATACAACATGGAAACTTTCACCTACCGCATTGCTCCAATTTCCCAATGCCTTAATGAATGCCTGTGCTACATCGTCAGCATGGACATGATGGCAGGTTTCCAAGCCAAAATTCGCAAGCGTCACATTTTCTCCACGAGCCAGCTTGCCAAAAACCTGCGCGTTGAAGTTACCGCATGGATTTACAGGGGCGTAACCAGGCCCTACAATGTGACCAGGATGCAACACGGTTGCGGGAAAGCCGGACTGTCTGGCTTCAGCGAGGAGGTAAGACTCGATCGCCCCTTTATTGATACCATAACCTGATTTTACACGCTCGTCGATGGTGCCATCCTTGATATTGGCAAAAGGATCACGGGGTTGCGTTTCCTCGGTCGGGACGCTGACACTGTGTCCATGGACCCAGATCGAGCCACAATGTAGAAAATGTTGAACATGGCCTCGTAACGCTTCTACCAGGTGACGGGCGCTTTCTGGAGTGAAACAAAACAAGTCAATGACCGCGTCACCATTAAGTTCACGAATCTGCTGCCCGAAGGTCCCCTGCTCTTCAGCTTGGAAGCGGTCAATCTGGACCTGCTGAACTGTTTTCCACACCGCGATTGATTGATAGGGAGTACGTTCCTGACGACTGACAGAAATCACTTCGTGACCCGCTTCGATCAGACGTGGCACGAGATAGGTTCCCGTATGGCCTGTTCCGCCAATTACTACTACTTTCATATTATATCCTCTATTTCATTTACGGTTTGAATATCTTCTCCCACATTTTCTTGATCTAGTCCTTATACCTGTTTTTTAGGAGGATGAGTGTGACGTGGAGGCTGACGAAGATTTGAACACATTTCTATTCTCTTTCTTATAAGTTATTTTAAAGGGGACCAATCATTTCCCTGTGGTCTGGGGTTACACTTCCAATCTTCATATCGATTTTTCCCCCTACATAGAATGGCCTGCATTCCATAGCCTTTATCTTTATCCCTATTACTTATAACTTTTACTTCGGGAGGGCAGTAACGAATGGTTAGCCCACATCGTCTGCGCATTGAATCATTGGGTGTTGAACCGTGAACCATCATATCTGCATGCAGGGAAATTTCCCCTGCTTTTAAATTATTCATTACGGGTTTACCGTACCGAGTCACATTGGGGATTTCCTGGGATAATACTGCCAGTTTTTCAGTTTTCTCCCAATCAAGATGCCCGCGAATATGTGTCCCAGGTATAAATTGCATCGCGGCGTTTTCAGCATCTGCATCATCAATAGCCAGCCAGACAGTAACTGTTCGCGCGGGGCTTAGCGGCCAATAAGAGGCGTCCTGATGCCAGGGAACTGCCTTACGGTCTAAAGGCAATTTACAAAAGTAATGGGATCCCCAGGCAATGATATCAGACCCGATCAGATCTTCCACACAATCGAGTATCCTGGGATCTATCACAATATCCCAAATTGCTTCACAACGTACATGGTATCCATTAATTGAATAAGCCGCATCACCTCCATTATTATTATTTAGACGGGTGAGCAAATTATCAAAGAATTCCCGGTTTTTTATTACCTCCTGATCTGAAAAAATTTCTAACGGCTTTAAGTAACCATTTTCATTATAAGAATCTATCTGATCAACAGTAAGAGATTTAGGACTGTCGTTTATTACCGGTATAAAAGACAGATCACGTTTTTCTAAATCTGATTCAATGTGCATAATATTTTCCTATGAAATTTAATGAAAATCAGTTGGGTTATCTAAACAATGCCCTGACCTCTCAATAGCAGATGGTCTTTCAACAACACGCCTTCACTATCGCGGGTACCAACTGGCATGTAGTGAATCACCATGGCCCGCCGGTCACGGGTGGAAAGGTTGGGCCGCGTGGCATGTAAAGTTAAACAGTGATGAACCATAGCATGACCGGCGGCGAGGGGAATAGGAACCGCTTTGCTTTCATCTACATGGGTTGTCAGCAATACCTGTGACGTAAGGCCATCGCCCGTCTTTGCCTTTGAATGCTCATGCTTTTCGCTTACGTGACTGCCGGGGATGACATTCATACAGCCGTTCTCTTCATCGACATCGTCGAGGGCAATCCAGATACTGACCAGGTCTGCCGGTTGGCATTTCCAATAGCTGTTGTCCTGGTGCCAGGGTATAGGGCCGCCGTTGTTGGCCGGTTTATAAAGCGCCTGGTCTTGAAACAGCTGAATATTTTCTCCTATCAGGCACTCAGCAATATCAAGCAGTGGGTCGTGATAGAGTAGATCCCGGAATTCCTGGCTTCTTTCCCACATCCCCATTGCCTGCCACATCTTCCCGTCTTCCTTTTCCACCGCTACATCTGTTTCAGAATCCGTTTTCGACAAGTTGCGCACACCCTCTTCGATTGTCTGTTCATTAAAAATCTGGTCATAGGCTTTGCGAAGACGCTGAATATGTTCATCCTCAATTACCCGATGGGATATCTTCAGGTATCCCTCTCGTTGAAAAGTCTGGACTTCTGCTGCTTCGAGTTTCAATTGTCAATTCCCCTTCACAAAGGTTAAAATTTTCACTATAGAGACTGAAAATAATTTAGCTAGTAAAAATAAAGTGGAACCGATCTCATATCTTAAGGACCGAGCGCATGACCTCATGCAGGGCTGTGAAGACCGGCTCGAATCAGGTGCCATTGACGAAGAGACCTGGCATCGAAAGATAGCCGCAGTTATCACGCCCTCTTACTTAGCCGGTGATAATCCGCGTCGCCAGTCTGGACACAGCGGTGACGAAGCGCGGTGGCAGCGGGCCAGAGGATTGATCGTCGATGCATTTAATAAAGAGGGTACTTTTTTAGACGTGGGATGCGCGAATGGGTACCTCATGGAATCGATACAGCGATGGAGCCTGGAGAAGAATTATAACATTGAACCCTACGGGGTCGACATCTCCCCTGAGCTCGCGGCCCTCGCCCGGGAGCGATTGCCCCATTGGGCGGAGAGAATCCATGCTGCGAACGCTCTTTACTGGAAACCCACCGTTCAATTTAACTACGTTCGAACCGGCTTGGATTATGTACCGCAACGGCGACATAAGGATTTTATTCAACATCTATTGAATAATGCCGTGCTGCCGGGAGGTCGATTAATCATTGGGACCTATAACGAAGAAAAGGAGTTAAAGCTCAATGAAGATCACTTGAAAGATTTGGGCTTTACGATAAATGGCCGATCAGAACGATCTCATAGTGACGCCCGTCTCGCTTACAAGGTGATTTGGATGGATAGACTGTAGATTGGGTCGCCCCGCTGGGGTTTTTTTTATTTTCATCCAACCCATAGCTCACGCTATGGGCTAAGCCTATATCGCCCCTCCCGGGGCTGAGGGAATTGGGTTTATTCTTGTTCAATAAGTTCGTCTTCGATTGCCATAGCGTATTCCCGCCACTGCGGACTAAAACGGGTCGGCCTCATCGTCTTCGTCCTCTTTTTATTTATTCTGATATCAAGGTGGAACGCGCTGTCCCTAGCGCGTTTATTATAAGTTATAAAAAAGAAGCGTGCTAGGGACAGCCCGCTCCACCTTTGGCTGTAAGAATTATTACGCAATATTGATAAATTTTGCTGGGACGAAGCTTATGGTTGTAGATTTCTGCATCGATACAGCTGCAATAATTAGTTTAATCCTTGCTCACTTATTAAATAATCTGGGAAAGTATATTTCTCATGAGTGATACATTCCCGCGCAATTCATACGAAAAAGTGGGAGGCATTGTTTTTTTTCGGAAGAATGCTGGACAAGATACGCCTCCACAATCAGGGCACACTGCCCGATGATTATAATCTCGGCGTCGGTTTTGACGAACGCTGTATTAAATTTCTAAATATCAAATACGATGAACTCATTGAAAGAGTTCTGCAGGGCGGAAGCGATGAGGACATTCTCGCATGGTGTTTTGATAAAGGACGAAAACCTTCAGATAATGATATCGAAATCTGGAATGGCTTTATGACAAAAGTCGGATGGAGGGATGATAACTCGGAAAAGCTGGTCGAAAGAAAGCGCTTAGGTGGTTTCACCGACCGTGACGATATTCAAACCAATTTTGATTTTCACGATGCCGATGAGGGAAGGATTTAAAATAAAATCACGACTCGGTTCATAGGCGCCGGATGTTTTTAGCTACCCTTTAACTCCACCCAGTTGGATTCCTCGAACGAGATGTTTTTGCATAAGAACAAAAACTATTATCAGCGGAATGACTGGCATTGTAACAGCCGCCATGAGTAAATGGGTCGATTGTATGTAAGTTGTATCAAAGTAGAGTAGCCCGATGGGCAGTGTATAGCGTTCGACGGATTTGAGCATGACCAACGGCCAGAAAAAACTGTGGTACTGACCAATAAAAGAGAATATGGTAAGGGCAATGAGTCCCGGGCGACTTAAAGGCATGATGACATCCCAGAATATTTGCCACTTGCTCGCGCCGTCGATTTCGGCTGCTTCATCGAGCGAGGTGGGTATGGTGAGCATAAATTGTCTCAGCAGGAAAGTCCCGTATGCGTTGAATGAAGCGGGCAGGACTAAACCTAAAAATGTATTCACCAGACTCAGCTGGATCATGATCTGAAAATTAGGGATAATCATTACGAGTCCAGGAACCATCATTGTTGAAAGGTAAAGGAAAAATACTTTATCGCGACCCGGCCAATGCAGCCGGGAAAAGCTGTAAGCCGCCAACGAACTGGTAAATACCTGTAAGAGTGTAACCGATGAAGCAATTAGAATACTGTTCCAATAGAAGCGCGCAAATGGGATCTGCTTAAAAACTTCGAGGTAGTTGCCCCAATGCGGAGTTTTCGGCAACCAATCCTTCGTCCCAATCTCAACGAGCGGTTTTAAACTTGTCAAAATCATCCAAATGAAGGGAAGAAAGAGAATCAGGCTAAGGAGGGTCAAAATAACATGCAGGCCGGCAGTAGAAAAAAAGGCGCGACGTTCTGCTTTCCTGGCAAGAGACTTCCTATTATTTTCTTCTTCAGTCATTGACATAACGGCTCGCAAATTTCCAGTTGAATACAGTGAGGAGAAAAATGAGGAGAAAAAGGATCCAAGCTATCGCTGAAGCATACCCCAAACCCCCGCTTTCAAAACCTTCGTTATAGATAATGTAACTCAATGTCGTTGTGGAGCCGGCAGGTCCTCCTTGAGTCATGGTTCGCGCCATCTCAAACCCACCTTGTAGCCCGCCAATGACACTGATGATCACAATAAAAAAGGTAACGGGTGTTAATTGTGGCCAGGTTATGTGCCAGAATTTCTGAAACCTCCCCGCCCCGTCGATATCCGCTGCCTCATAAAGTTCAACCGGTACATTTTTCAAGCCGGCAAGATACAGAATCATATTATTTGAACCAATCGCAGCCCACAGCCCCATAATCATGAGGGAGGGTTTGGCCCAATAGTAATCCGCAATCCACACGGGAGGGTTAAGAACATCCTCGGCCATCGATGGCAAATAGTAGGAAACCTGCGCCAGGCCGAGAAGGCAGAACTGGAGAGTCATTATTCCGATTGAGACCACCAACGCACTACCTATCGCATTACCATGATGGTATTGATCACGTTCACGCCTTTGCTTTATCACTGTATAGCCATTCGCGATTAAAAGACCAACAGTCCCAGCGATCAGGGCAATGGCAACGGGCCGGTATTCGAGCCAGGAATAAGTGACTGCTACCGGCAGGAGAATAATAAACAGGACAACGAACGCTCCCAGAGTATTGATTTCTTTTTCAAGCCATAACTGACGCAGATAGCGCAGACCGATTAACAATAACCCCCAGGATAAAAGTGCGAGCAGGACCGTGCCCGCGGTCCCGCTGCCTTGCGGTAATGCCCTGACAATTAAAGTCAGCCTGTCGAGAAGAGGTTCCAGGAACTGGTTTATCGGTCCAGCGTTTGGATTGTAAAGTTTCTTCCAAAGGATAAAGGTCGCAACTCCGGCCGCAAAGTGCGGAGCATAAAATAAGGTGCGGTAAATCGTCGTCCCCCCCAACACACCCCCCATCAATATCAATCCTGCTATTCCCGTAAGAACTGTGGTTAAACTTACGCCGGTTAAGCCACAAATGGTAAGAAAACTTATACTGGCGACCAGAACTGCACCGATTAATAAAAATTTGAAGTTACGCGAACTATTCCCATCCATGTTCTGGTTCAAGAGAATCGCAGCAATCAGACTGCCGATAATTGAAAAGGGAATGGCCATCATAAAGAAAAGTGTATTCCCCAGATACCGCCAAAAATCCCTGTCCATGAATATACGAATAAAATTATCGACCCCGACGAACTGAATCGGCTCATCGCGAAACATATTATGCAGTCGAAGATCCCAATTCGAAAAAGCTAAAACGAAGCTGAATATCAAGGGGAAGAAAACGAAAATAAAAAACCCAAGAATATTGGGGGTGAGAAAGCCCAACCCCACGGCAAGTCGATGTTTTTGAGTAGTTGCGGACGCCATTGAATTATTGTTCCAGCCAACCTTGTGCTTCGTAATAGCGGCGGTGAAATGTATTATCGATCCAGCTGATGGGCACCGGCAGGTCCCGGGCATGTCGTTCGTCAATTTTTTTCTGGATCACCATACGGCGCTCATATTCAGCTCGCAGTTCCGGGTGCGACTTCAGGTTCAATTGGATTCGAGTATTTATTTTTTCCTCTAAAAGTCGACTCGCTTCTTCCGCCGTATAAAAGTCGTTAAGAAATCCTTCAAACATTAATTTTTCCAAGCGTAACACCGTTGGGACAAAGACGAATGGGCTCACGGACGGGGCAATGGAAATGGTTAAAGCTCTGTTACTGAATTTTTCGTGAATCCCCCACTCGTTCGGATATTTTGGCGGACGTAAAAATGCCTCTGTCTGAATGTATCGGGGATTGGAGGGAAGGCCATCCGCACAATCTACAATTTGCATATTATAGTCCTCGCTCGCGAGATAAGCTAAAAACAATTCAGCCAGTTCGGGATATTTCGTTCCTGTGTACACACTCGCACAGCGCGTAGTAATAATACCATTGGGGTATCCCCCGTGAGGAAACTCCACGGTATCGAGTGCCATGTTTTCAAATTCTCTAAATTGAATGAGTGCCCATCGCCCGGCAATGACCATTCCATAATTACCCTGATTGAATAGTTGAAAGAGGAAACCCCCATAACCGTGCCCTGAGGTAAACGACGCTTCGTCCGCAGCGGAGGGGTATAAATGATCTTCGTACATCCATTTATAAATTTTATTATAAACTTCCACATTACGCCTGTCGTCGAGAACACATGCGGTCAGGGTTTCATTGAATATGGATAATCCGAGACTTCTGCGAAAGATGGTGTTTTCTCTCAAATAACTGGTTCGATTGGCGAAAAAAACTTCCCGCCTTTTCCCGGGTGGATTCGCGGCTTCGACAAATTTTTTACCCAGTTTTTCAAAAGTATCGAAATCCCACCTTTCCGGTGGGGGGTCCAACCCATAGCGGGCAAAGGTTTTTTTGTTAACCCAGTAATAATAATTTGAAGCACTGAAGGGAAAGGCGTACTGCACATTGTCATTCACAATTAAAGGCTTCAATGCGGGATAAGTATGTGAGGGATCAAATCCCAAATTCGCCGCCGCCTGATTGAGATTCCTTAATAGACCGATCTGTTTAAAAAAGGGTGCATCGGATGACGCCCCCACGGATATGATATCGGAAGCGACGCCGGATACCCCATGGATTAATCTTTTTTGTCCATTGCCTTGATCGGTATCCAGTCGCATTTCCATATCGGGAAGATTATTTTTCTTCAGCCACCGGTGAAAAAGATCGACTTGCTCTTCACGCACGGGATTGGGATCGGTCACCCAATATAATACCGGTTTGTCCTCTAATCCTTCATTGAGGAACCACTCCGTAATTAAGAAAGCAATAATTAAACTAATTCCAGATACCGTAAAAAAAAGTTTCATGTATTACCAGTAACCTGAGTTAGTTGAATGAGCATCACATTTAATTAATACTGTAACCAGCCTTGTTCGTCGTAGTAGCGGCGGTGAAAGGGATTCTCGATCCAACTCAAAGGCACCGGCAGGTCGCTCGCGCGTCGTTCGTCTATCCCTTTCTGGGTCGCGATACGGCGCTCATATTCAGCTCGCAATTCCGGATGCGACTTCAGACTAAATTGGATCTGAGTATTTATTTTTTCTTCCAGCAGCCGACTCGCCTCTTCTGCGGAATAAAAGTCGTTAAGGAACCCCTCAAACATTAATTTCTCGAGGCGCGTCACTGTTCGCTGATAGATGAAAGGGCTCAAGGACATCGCAATCGAAATTTCCTGGGTTTTCTCACTGAATTTTTCGTGAAGCCCCCACTCGTTCGGATATTTTCGCGGACGTAAATAGGCTTCGGTCAGGGTATAGCGGGGATTGGGTGGTAGAGCATCACCGTCTTTTACAATCTGCATATTATATTCCTCACTTGCAAGGTAGGCTAAAAACAACTCTGCCAGATGAGGGTATTTCGTTCCGGAATATACCGCTGCGCAGCGTGCATTAACAATTGTGTTGCGAAATCCCCCATGAGGCAACTCCACGACATCGAGTGACATATTTTCAAATTCTCTCAACTGAATCAGTGCAAATCGCCCACTCGACAACAATCCATAATTCCCTTGATTGAACAGCTGGAAGAGAAATCCCCCATAACCATGCCCCGTGGTAAAAGAAGCTTCGTCCGCCGAGGTGGGAAATATATGATCTTCGTATATCCATTTATGAAATTTGTTATAGACTTTAACATTACGCCTATCATTGAGAATACACGCGGTCAGGGTTTCATTAAAAATGGATAACCCGAGGCTTCGGCGAAAAATGGTGATTTCCATCATACCTTTATCACGGTTGGCAAAAAAAACTTCCCGTCTCTTCCCGGGCGGATTTGCCGCGGCGACGAATTTTTTTCCCAGTTTTTCAAAGGTATCCAAATCCCATCGTTCAGGTGGAGGGTCTTGCCCATAGCGGGCGAAGGTCTTTTTATTAACCCAATAGATGAGACTTGAGACATTACAGGGGAAAGCGTACTGGACATTTTCTTTAACGATAAGTGGCCCAACACCCTCAAATGTTTGTGAAGAATCAAATCCCCATTTTGCAGCTGCACTATCCAGATCTCTCAAGAGGCCCGTCTGTTTAAAAAAGGGTAAATCCGATGCCCCACCAACGGATATGATATCGGAGGCGACTCCGGATACTCCATGAATGAGTTTCTTTTGAGCATTACCTTCTGCGGTATCTAAGCGCAGTTCCATATCCGGATGATTATTTTTCTTAAGCCACTGGTGAAAGAGCTCAACCTGCTCTACACGAGCGGGATTGGGATCGGTCAGCCAATATAATACCGGTTTGTCCTCCAGCCTTTCATTGAGGAGCCATTCAGTAAGTAAGAAGGCGATAATTACGCTAATTCCAGTTAACAGAAAAATAAGTTTCATGTGGCCTCCTAACACCATTCAGGCGTTGAACGATAACATCAATTATACATTCTTTTGTCCAACAAATCGTGTAGCTGAATAACACGCTCTTATAGAAGAGGGATGCGCGTTATTCTTATTTGATTATTTTTTGAGATAGTCTTAAGCATAAATAAAGAAAGGATAAAAATGTGTTCGTATCGATTCAGGTGTTGGTTGTGCACAGCATTTTGTTTGCTGTTTTTAAGTTATTCTTTTGGGGCAAAACCGAAGTTTGAGGGATCAGGTAAAATTGACTTTTTCGGTTATACGGACTGTGTGATACTGGAAAACGAGAACACCCGCGTCATACTGGGTCATCAAAGCGGTGGTCGTGTCCTTGAATATTCATGGAAGGGGGAGAACGCCTTATACCTGGATCCAAAAGATGAAGGGTATCAATATGAGTCCGGTAAACCCAGTGGTCATATAAGTGCAGGCAGGTTCGACATTGGCCCCGAGCAAATCATTCCCCGGCACCCCGTACTCTGGGCGGGCGAGTGGAAAGCGGTAATTACCGGACCACGGTCAGCGCGCCTGACGAGTAAAAAAGACACCGCAACGGGAGTGCAGCTGATAAGAAAATTTACTCTCGATGAAAGTACCTCGCGATTAAGCTGCAAGCAGACCATTAAGAATGTATCCGAGGATACGGTATCCTGGTGCCACTGGAGCAGGACCTTTGCCAAAGGCGGGGGTATTTGTATTGTCCCCCTAACACCCGACAGCCGTTTCCCGCATAAATATGTAATGTATGGACCCGGCCCGGGTATTAATCACCGCCCGGAAGATCCCAATATCAGGATACGAGATGGTATGCTCGAGATTATTGGCACTCCTGCATTCCCTAAACTGGGAATGGATTCCTATGCCGGATGGTTAGGGTATATTATGAAAAACAATCTTATCTTTATTAAACAATATCCCACCTACCCTAACCGCGTGTATAATGAAGTAGCGGGTCTGACCCTCTCCATCTGGTACTACAAAGAGGAGAAATGTGAACTTGAACCCATTGGTCCGAGAGAAATCATAGCTCCCGGCATGACCGCTTCTTTTACCGAAACCTGGTGGCTGCTGCCCTATCCCTATCCGGAAGAAGGAAGTGAAGTCAATTTAGCTGATGTAGAAAACCGGGTAAATCAGCTTAAGTAAATGCCATGATTTGAATATCTCGACATCGTTCTTCATGCATCTTTCAATGAGCCTAATCCGCAACCGCAACATAACTGCTCAAAGTAATTAACTAATTTATGGATGCCCCAATAATCACGAGCTTGGAGATTCATCAATATGAATACTCGCTGAAAGATCTAGGTAAAGATTACAATGGCTTTAACCTCGTTTACACCCCGGGTAATTCCCAGAAAATGGGCGGATGTGTCATCCGGATTTTAACCGACAAAGACATTACGGGTGAGTATGCCACGGGTGGTATAGCGGACCTGTCGACCATACCCATGTTCTGGCATTACTTAAAAGGAAAACCTGCGCTTCAGCGCGAACGTATATACGACGATGTCAAACGTGCCTTACGTCAAGTCGCGAGAATGGGCCTCGCCCAGGTGGACACCGCGCTGTGGGACATAGCGGGCAAATACTACAACGCCCCGGTCCATGAACTGTTAGGTGGCTATAAAACAAGCTTACCCTGTTATGCCAGCACCTATCACGGTGATGAAAACGGTGGTCTTGATTGCCCTGAAGCCTATGCAGATTTTGCCGTCAGGTGCAAAGAGATCGGTTACCCCGCTTTTAAAATTCACGGATGGGGGAATGCCACGGTAAAAAAGGAAATTGCCAATATACACGCCGTGAGGGAAGCGGTGGGGACGGATATGGATTTAATGATCGACCCGGCATGTGAACTCACCACTTTCGGCGATGCCCTCAAGGTGGGATGGGCGTGTGACGAAGCAAAATTTTTCTGGTATGAAGATCCCTTTAGAGATGGGGGCATCTCCCAGTTTGCGCATAGAAAACTGCGACAATTAATAAAAACGCCACTTCTCCAGACAGAACACGTGCGCAGTCTCGAACCCCATATTGATTTCGTGATAGCTGAAGCGACGGACTTTGTCCGTGGAGATGTCGGCTACGACGGGATAACCGGGGTAATGAAACTCGCGCATGCCGCCGAGTCCCTGGGAATAGACATAGAATTTCATGGGGCAAACCCGGCAATAAGGCAATGCATGGCTTCTGTTCGCAATACGAACTACTACGAAATGGGATTAGTCCATCCCTCCGCACCCATCAGCCATGCCCCTGATTTATATTTAGACTATGACGACTCACTCGAAGCGGTAGATAGTAACGGCCATATCCCTGTCCCCAAGGGGCCCGGAATCGGGGTCGAAATTAACTGGGACTGGGTTAATGCTAATCGCACCAATCTTATTGTTTACGAATAATCGGAGAAATATTAAGCAATCAACATGGCTTTGCGTTTTCTAATTTGTTTTACATGCACCTTATTCCCTTCCTTAGCGCTAATGGGTGTTCTGGAAACATCATCACCCCGGAGAAATAATGCTTCTATTATTGAAAATCCACCTAAGATTAATTCCATCATTAAAAGCAAGGAGGCTGATCAAGTGGATGCTATACTCCAGCGCATAAGCGATCACTCATTTAGAAGAATAGAAGACGGCTTCACTCATGACAATGTGAGCGATGAACACGGCGTGGCCGATCTTAGTGACAACTCCTGGCGCGTTCGATTATTAGCGGTTCGCGATCTCATTCGCTTAGGTGAATCCGGTATCCCTCAATTGATTTCCCGCCTGGAAGATAAAAATGCACATGTTCGCGAGTTATCCGCGATGGTGCTGGGGATTCTCGAGGCATCGGGAGCCAATCAGGCACTCATTAAAAGACTGCGAGAGGACCCGGATTCCGTTGTACGCACCCAGGCAGCTTCCGCATTGGGCCAGATAGGGTTAAGTGAATCTTTAACGGTGTTAAAAGAGACGATGAAAACGGATTCCAGCCGGGACGTGATACCTCAATGTGAAATGTCTATCACCCAGATTGAAAATAATATTAAATCCGACCCCGACCTTGCGGCTTCTTATCGTACACTCGACGAATCAAAATTTAACAGCGTTCAAGTCAATCAACCCGCGGTCAATTTTGAATTAAAAGATACGAACGGAAAAACCTGGCGGCTCTCCGATTTTAAAGGAGAAAAAACGGTTGTCCTGATCTGGGTTTTCGCCGACTGGTGTCCAGTTTGTCATAATGAATTTCATGAATTAATCGAACTGGAAAAAGAAATTGCCCGCGCGGATATCCGGGTTTTTACCGTGGAGTGTCACGACCGATTTCGCTGCCGGGTTATGACGGGGCAGGAAGAAAAGCCCCATTACTGGTTTAAGAAAAAACCGCTGTTCGACCAATATGCCGAAGAAATCTGGTGGCCGCATCTGGTTGATCTCGCGGGCGCGGTGGGAGCAACCTACGGCGTCGACCCCATGGAATTTGTCGTCCATTCGGAATGGATCAACCGTCCATCGACAGTTATCGTAGATAAAAATGGCGTCGTTCGCTTTGCCTACTACGGAACCTTCTGGGGCGATCGACCCACGATTGAGCAAACACTCGAGATGGTCCACTCGGAAGATTATCAGTTCGAACACCCCGACCGCAGGAAAATGCCCTGTGCGATTTTCGAATGAGGGATGTCGAGCTTTGCTCTCGGTAGCCGAATGTCGATTGGAAGAAGCACATATCCTATAGCGATTATAAGTCTATACGTACTTCTTTAAGTTTTGGGGAACCGCAGCCGTAAGGGGAAATAAAAGTTGCCTTGTATTGTAACCAATGGGCATTTTTTAAAATACCCCTGATCGTTTCACCTGAAGTTTCATAATAAGATCCTTCGCCATCGGGTCCGATCCACACCGCACTGTCCAGTCCCTCTTCTGTCTCACTCCCTCGAAGTTGAAATCTTAATTTCAAAAGATCCGTTTCATCGGCGTCCCAATGAATCCGGCGCGCCTTACGTTTACTCAAATCGTAGGGAGGGGAAAAGTAATTTTCTTCGGGTTTTCTCGTAAAGGCGTTGCCATGATCGTAGGGATACATTCCATGGGGCCCCAACGCGGGTAAGGGCGTTGGCTCTGTTGTAAAGAACCCATCCGGACTATTCCAATAAATGTACGAATCCACCTGGTGCCCAACATCACTCCGGTGTGCGGCCCACACGATATCGATCCAACCATCTCTATTAAGATCCATTGCCATCACATCAGCGGTGCCATGTGCGGAGAAATTAACAGGATTTTCAAAATCGAGTTTATTACCATCACCCCAGAATAATTGTGCGTCAGAAACGCGTGAAATAGGCGTGCCGTAAGCAGTGATTAAGAGATCAAGGTTACCGTCATTATTTAAATCCGCCACACCCGTATTATTGGCACTGTAAGCACCGAAATATTCCTGGATATTTTCAAGGTCATAACCATTGGAGCCGCCGAAGTAGACACGGATTGTGCCTTTATAGCGCATACGATGACCTTGAATACCAATTATCATATCAAGCCAGCCATCCTTGTTCAAATCAGCAAAATTTAAGGTTCCAGAGTCACCAATTCCATAACAAGGGACTTTCCAGGTGTTACTGTTGGAATAACCATCGGGGCCGCCCAGATAGATTAAAATATAATCACGTTTATCATGTAACGCTATATCAATATACCCATCGTTATTAACATCCCCAATTTTGCTGCGGTAGCCAAAGTTTTTTAAGCGATCGATGTGCTCATTTGAAAACCCGCTGGCTGAGCCGTAATAAATGAGGCACGATTGCTTGGGATCATCCGTCAATTTTACCACCGCGGATGTCACAAAAAGGTCGAGATAGCCATCCCTGTTAAAATCGGCGATTTCGATATCAAAATGAGTCTGCCCGGTGTCGATATCAATAAATTTATCCGGGTTTGGGCCCTCGGGGGTACTCGTGTAAATACGAATAAAACCTTCAGAGTCGTTATATTCGAGATCTTTATCGAACACTAAATCTGGATAACCATCCAGATCCAGGTCAGCTACGAGCGATCTATTTGATTGATCATTAGGAAACACCAATCGATTTTCCATGCCATAGTCAGCTTCGGCGTTACCTAAATAAATGTAGGACGGTACGGAGTAGACATGACCATTCATGTAATTATTGAAGATCACTTCCTGTTTACCATCCCCATCGAGGTCGCCAACCGTGTTACCCACTACGCCGATAGTCGAAACCCAACTGGCTCGTTCAAGCGAATAACCGCCGGGTCCATTCCAAAGAATCGGTGACTTAATTTCATAATCATTGTCATCATACTGCTTACTGATGATCAGCTCGGGGAGTTTATCTCCATTGAGATCAGCTGCCGTCACCCAACGGCCGTTCTTCACTTCAATGAAAGCTTTGACTGATTCCACATTGTCTCCGGAACGAATTTCCACGCCCTCAGCAGTAGCGACAATCAGGTCGAGAATGCCATCAGCATCGACATCGGATACATCGACCCGGACGGCTTCAGTGGTGAATGTCGTGCTCAATCCCTTGGCTTTAATAATCAGTGGGGTCTCAGGATTAAATTTCCCCTGATTATTCCAGTAGATGCGTACCTGGCCGCCACCACTGAAAATTACGTCTTTACTACCGTCACCGTTCAAATCTTCCAGCACAACCTGACGCGCTCCATGGGTGGGTAAGTAAAAAGGTTCTTCGGTATTTACGTTTTCCTCGGTCCCCCAGAATATTTTCGATTCGGTGTCTAAATAGCCGCGCGCGCCACTTCGATAATTGGCCAATACAATTTCCAAGTAACCATCATTGTTTAAATCACCAGTCGCAATCCCGGTCGCCCCTGTAGAAATGATGCCGTAACGCTCTCCCTCATCGTGAAAACTGCGGTCCTCTCCCTGGATGTAGACGTGAATGGGGCGCGGTATCGACGGATTGTGGGTATCTACCCAGGCCGAGGGGAAAAGCAGGTCGAGGCGCCCATCGTGATTAATATCCATGGCCACGACATCGTGGGCCCCAATCGTCTGAAGGTCCGTTCGACTTTCCTCCATTCCGTTGGGACCACTCCAATAAATAAATGAAGGCAGTTCGGCGGTAACGCCGTTATGTGCGTTTACCGTTACCAAATCGTTATAACCATCTCCGTCTACATCGATAACCCGACTCATCCAACCGCTGTCCGCGGACAGCTCATGCCGCTTCCAATTCTCTCCGGGACCTTTCTCGGCGGTATACGCCCAGGTGGGGCCCCGCTCGACATGATCGTGTGAATTGGCGAAAATGATGTCGACATAGCCATCGTGGTTAACATCGAAATGATTTATTATTTCAATCACACCCTTGGCATTCACGTAAAGATTGTTACCGGCATTTTCGAAACGGCCGCGGGAAAAATCATCGAACCCGCCGTGTACCCAGGTTTTCTTTGCGCTCAGAGAGAATGGACTGGCAATGAAGAGCAGCGCTAAAAGTGTTCCAAGTTTAGCGCGTATAGATCTTTGTTTATTTGATTTATGCATAATTCTTTCGCTATTGAGTCAGCACTGAGAATGGCTGTTAGCTTGCGTTCCATGATTCGATTCTCGAATGAGGAATGTCGAGCTGCGCTCTCGGTAGCCGCAGTCAACTTCGCCTCTTTCGCAATGACAAGAGAGTAGGCAAATGTGATGAGTTTTAGACGAATGCAAAAGGGATCAGTTCCAAGCAGACAGGGGCGGGAACATCAGCGACATGACCTGCTGGAGTGAGTCTCCCAGTTTGCTGATCCCGACGAAAAGTTACAATCGTATCGGTGTCCTGATTGGCAGCCAGTAACCAGTTACCGGTTGGATCGATCGCAAAGTTACGGGGGAACTTACCTTGTGTCGGCTCGTGACCTACTAGCTTTATTCGCCCAGTGCTCTCATCGATTTCATAGATGACCAGGCTATCGTGACCTCGATTGGACCCATAAAGAAATTTACCTGACGGATCGATATGTAGATCCGCGCAATGATTGGTGCCATTAAAATCTTTGGGAAGAGTGGATAAGGTCTGCACCTCGCTGAGCTTACCTTTACTCTCATCATAAGTGAATGCGACCATCGTGGAATCGAGTTCATTAATCAAATAGGCGTATTTGCCATTAGGATGAAAAGTAAAGTGGCGTGGCCCCGCCCCGGCTTTGCTTAAGAAGCACAACTCCTCATTCAGTTTCAATTTTCCCTTCGTCGAATCAAAGTTATAAACCAGAACCTTATCCATTCCAAGATCGGGGGTGATAGCAAAATTGTTATTGCGATCCACATAAATTGAATGCGCATGGGCTTCCATTTGCCTTTCAGGATTTACGCTCGAACCTTCATGTTGAATAAATTCTGTGGCTTCCCCGAGCTGTCCACCACCCAGGATCGGAAGAATCGATACGCTCCCTCCCCCGTAATTTGCGACGAGGATAAATTTTTCCGTCTTATCCAGAATAAGATGACAGGGGCCAGTCCCAACCGATGACTGTTGATTTATTAATGTCAGCTCCCCCGTTGCCGAGTCGATGGAATAAGCGCCGACCGCCCCACTTTCTCCACCTTCATGTTCGTGTATCTCATACAACGCATAAAGGGTTTGGCGTTGCTTATCAATAGTCAGAAAGGTTGGGTTATCTACACCCTTAACCTGGCTGGAATATTTCAACTCTCCCGTTGAAGCATCCATACGATAGACGTATAGCCCCTCACTCTTACCCGTGGTATAGGTTCCAACATAAACCAGCCACTCTTTTACTAAATTTGCATCCATGGATATTGTATCTCCTCTTTAAAAGTAATTAAAAAATTAATGATGTAAGAAAAGGGTCAAGCTGCTTTTTCTTCTGTCGCGACTCAATCCTGGCGCAAGAAGTCGTGTACGATCTCAGCGTAACCTTCAGTATAGTCCATCTCCAGGTAATGGGCGCCGTAGTACTCAAGCGGTGTAAAGTCGGAGAGGTCATAGGTTGGCATGGGATTAAACTGGACAACACCTTCCCCTGCTCGACACATATGCACCGTTACATCGGTCGTGGTTTTGGAAAGTTCGACGAGCTGCATAACCTCCGCACCCTTTCCATCCGCGCGGGGTATTACTTTCAGTCGCCATGAAGGCAGTAAAATGGGTAGATCTTCAGGGGCGGCTTGCCGCTCCATCGTCGAGCGAACACTCATGATAGATGCACCCGCTAATATTGTGTCCGTGTGCATCACCCTTTCATCCATCTCAACTTTGATGTCGGCAAAAACTTTTGGGGTACCGTAAATTTCCCTGCCGGCAGGTATACTGCCGCGGGAATTCAGAAAGACGACCGGGGCAAAGTAACCGACCTGTCCTTTATAGGTACACTTTACCATCAATATACTCTCCTCAAACTTTCCGTAATTAGCCGACCAGGGAACAGTGAGCCCGATCGCTACACAGTAGCCATCTTCCGATGCCTCGAAGCACTCGGGCAACACGCGATCAATAGCCGCGACATCGGCACGAAAATAAACGAACTGAAAACGCGTGTTCCGATAAGCGGCCGGGGGCATCGGATAGTACGGCGAGTAGGCCGGCATATTGGCTATCTTATCGAGGGGAATGGTCATCAGATTAACCTTTTTTAATTGTTATGGAATAATCGTTCATTCCTATTAATCTATTAATATAATTTAAACTCGTTTAATCTAACAATGTTTGTCATTCGACCAAGAAAAATATCAAATACCAGAATTTCAATCAACCTACATGGGATTTGACACGTCGTTTTCGTGGCTTCGAGGTAACCATCATGGCTATTCTACAACCTCAGACGGTGAAGACGATCCGTTGAAAATACTCCAATCCTACGAAAATGAAGGATACCAATATATTGCATTTTCTGAGCACGATATTTTACAGAATCCCAGTGAATTAACGCCACACACCTCGATGTGCATACTGCCAGCCGTAGAGGTAACATCCCGCTTCAAACAAACCCTTCTCTTCCTGGGTGCCGACCGTGTTTTACCAAAAGAGACACTTACACCGCTTGAGATCATGCATGAGGCTGACACCCCTGAAAGCTTGTTCATTTTCAATCATCCAAACTGGCAGCCCTGGCCGGATTATGCGACGGATGATCTTTTGGACACGATGATAGGACTCCGTGGGATAGAGATATACACCGGAGTAATTAGAAGGCTAAAGGGCAATCCAAACGCATGGGATCGTTTATTGAGCAAAGGTTGGCGTATCTTCGGACATGCTACCGATGATCAACATTGCGCCGACGATCAGTTCATTGCATGGAACTGTGTTCAATGGCCGCTCGGAAAACCGGTTACCACGGCAGGTATAATAGAAGCTCTTGTCGATGGTCGTTTCTATGCATCAACCGAAGTGCTGATCAATCATGTTGGGACAACTGATGATCAGCGCGCTGTCAGAGTGGAGTCAGATGCTAAAGCCATTCGTTGGATCACACAAAATGGCGTTGTCGTGAAGGAAGATAAAACTGGCACAAGTACTTTAACTGCTGAAGAGTTTACGCGCACCATGAATCCATCTGCATCTTCCACTTCAATGTTTTATTATCTTCGTGCTGAATGTCTCGGCGATAATGACGAATTTGCATGGACCCAACCTTTTTGGCTACGACATGACTGAACTTAAAAATAGTCATTCCCCGCATTGCTATTTCTGCAGGATTCAATCCACTTTTCAAGTGTCTTAATCATTCTATTCGCCGTGTACGGTTGTTCCTCGGATAAGTCTGTCGTCTCACCGGGATCGCTCAGGAGATCATACAGTCGATAAGATTTCCCATTATCGAGGCTTAAAATTTTGTAGCGATTATCAATTAAGGATAGTTGTTCCGCCGACTCGAATGCCTTTGCGTCTCTCTCAAACGGATCCATCTCCGATTGAAACCCAATCGGGCTCGAACGTTCCTTCATTTCACCGTTTATAAGTGACAGGAGACTGACACCATCGATCGGCATGGGTTGATTGGCTACATTAAAGCCCGTGATTTCGCGAATCGTGGGATAAAAATCATTGGTTACACAGGGAATGTCCGTAACTACGGATTCCCGTATCTTCGACGGCCATACGAGCATCGCGGGGACCCGAATTCCCCCTTCGCAAAGTGTCCCTTTTTCACCGCGAAATGGCCCGGCGGTATTATAGTCATGGATCCATGACGGGCCGTTATCACTGCAGAACCAGATAATGGTATTTTCCGCGATACCCAGCTGCTCGAGTACTGCGCGCATGCGACCGATCTGTTCATCCATTGCCGTCAAGCAGCCATACCAGTGCTGGGCCTTCATCGGTAAATCGCTGTAGATCGATCGATGCTTCTTACCGGCAATGACCGGTGAATGGGGAGTGTGAAACCAAACTGTTGAAAAGAAGGGATTGTTCGCCGTGGCTTCATTTTTAATAAAATTAACCGCGCGGTCCATGATAATGCGGGAGTTTGTTCCGGTAATATTTTCAGTTGCTTTTTTACCCGGCCCCTCCCAGTAAACACTGCGCCATTTATCACCCACTTCACCTTTTTCAACCGGATGATCCATTATTAATGTTTTTTCTCCATTCAAACCACGCGGTTGCGTGTAAGGATTATAAAGGGGAATGCCAGCCTCGTTAGAAAAACATACATCAAATCCGTTTTCCCAGGGCGGTGAATAGTGTTCAGGATGATCGGGTCCGCCTTGTACACCGTCCTTCTCGGTCTTCGTAAGCGTGCCGAGATGCCATTTCCCAAAGTGGCCCGTGCGGTAACCAATTCCCTTGAGTGCTTCCGCCAAAGTCACCTCCTCCGAGGGCAATGATCCTACGTTGGCGAGGGGAACGCCATAGCGATAGGGATTGCGTCCGGTCAAACAACTCCCCCTGGTCGGCGAACACACAGGGGCTCCTGCATAAAACCGATCAAAGCGGATGCCCTCTTTTGACATCGCATCGAGATGCGGTGTTTTCACGATGGGATTTCCGTTATAACCGACATCACCCCATCCCTGGTCATCAGACATCACGAGGATAATATTCGGTCGCTGTGCGATAAGTTTATCCGTCTGGACACTTGAAGCACCGAGCACATTACGCATGGAAAGTGCCGCTGTACCCAGGCTTAAATTTTTTATGAATTGTCGACGCGTATTCTTATTCATAACCAGCTAAACCTCTCGTTTTAAAGTGAAGGTGACTTAGCATAATGTCGAGGGCTTTGCGGTTGCAATTGCATATCGCATCAATCATTGATGGTTTCCAGCTCTCAATATTGTTGTCCGTTTTGAATATGACCCGTCCTAATATATTATATATTCATTCCCATGACACAGGGCGCTATGTCCAACCCTATGGGTACGACATTCCGGCGCCCAATATTCAAAAGCTTGCGGAAGAGGGAATATTGTTCAGACAGGCTTACTGCGCATCGCCTATGTGTTCACCCAGTCGAGCTGCGCTTCTTACCGGTCAAAGCCCACACAGCTGTGGACAATTTGGTTTAGCGAACTGCGGTTTTCCACTGCGCGACCCCGAGAAACACCTCGCACACACCCTTAAAAAGAATGGCTACTACACGGCTTTATTCGGGTTACAACATTTGCATTCTGATCCAACAGTCCTCGGTTATGACCGGATTGTAGAAGTACAAAAAAATGCGCGGGTCGTTGATGGTGTCACTTATAAATACGATGCCGGGCCGACGACCCAGGCGACTGTTGAATTTTTGAATGACAAACCCAAGGAACCTTTTTTTCTTACCGTGGGATATTTTGAAGCACACCGTGATTTTCCAAAACTCAGCCCCGAAGACGATCCGCGCTACTGCAATATCCCTGCGCCCCTCCCTGACACCCCGACTTTAAGAGAGGAGATGGCCGGATTCAAAGCCAGTGTAAAGATTTTCGATGATAATGTGGGATCTGTGCTCGAGGCACTCGAGACAAACGGCTTGAAAGACAACACCCTCGTCATTTGCACGACCGATCACGGCATCCCCTTTCCTGGAATGAAAACGTGCCTGACCGGTCATGGGACGGGTGTGATGTTGATTCTGCGCGGACCGGGAGAATTTCCAGGAGGGCAGGTGTCAGATTCCCTGATTTCACAGCTGGATATTTATCCGTCCCTGTGTGAGTTGCTTGAGATTGAGCCTCCCTCATGGCTGGAAGGTAAATCCATGCTCCCGATCATTCGCGGAGAAAGGGAAGAAATTAACGAGGTGATATTTTACGAAGCCAACTACCAGGGAATCTTCTACACCCCACAGCGCGCGGTTCGCACCCAGCGATGGAATTACGTGCGCGCTTACGATCAAGAATCGAATGTTATTCAAGATAAGCTATTTGATCTTATCATGGATCCAAACGAGAGAAACAACATCGCCAGTGACCCTACCATGAATGAAACCCTTAAAGAATTGCAGGACCGACTCGACCACTGGATGAAGGAAACTGAAGATCCCCTGCTTCAGGGAAGCGTGCCCGTACCTTTGGATTCCATAGCTGTAAATCCTGAGGACCAGGATTTACTCGGTCACGGACAGTACCTTTACAATACTTTAAAAACCTGGGAAAACCGGTTTCAGGTAGATAACCGATAAAAAGAAAAAAGAGGAACAGAAGATATGAAAATAATTGCAGTTGGATGTGAATATACAGGAGTCACTAGCTTATGCGATGGTCTCATGGACTGGGGAAATAAACGCGGAATTAAATTTCATCTCGATGATCATTTTACCATCCCTGACAAACAACACCTGGCTCCTGAAGATCAGGTAGCTGTTACAAACTTCTCTCCAGCCCTTAAGCAGCGGTGGCAGCAAATGCAAAATGTCTACCACGTCCGCCTCATTAACATATTAGAACACATTCTATTAGGAGGATTTCACATTGAAGAAGAAGTTTATGGTCCCCTTTACTATTACCCGGGAAAACCAGTACATAGCTCGCGTCAATTTGAAACGGAGATGCCGGAGGAGAGCATTGTCGTACATTTAACAGCGAGTCCCGATGTTATTGAAGCGCGCATGGAAGCCAACCCTCATAAATATAACCTGATAAAAAAAGAAGACATTCCCATGCTGCTCGACCGGTTCAAAGAAGAAGTCAAGAATTCCTGGTTGATGAAAAAAATAGAGATCGATACTTCGGACTTGAGTCCCGATCAACTCGTCCAAACCTTCCTCGAAAAAGCACGTCCCCTGATGAAGACCCGCGATCTTTTGCTACTCGCTAATGATAATACATAAGGCTTTCTATCGAACTCTAAATACCGAGAGCGAAACCCAACATCCCCCCATCTTTTAATCTGCAATCCGCAATCCGCAATTGATTCACTCAATGGTGATCTCTTCGGTTGTCACCGTGATCTCATCCCCGTCTTCGTTGGCGAAGGCCGCATCAATGCTCAGGGTTGGCTGAGGAGTGTTGTCGGATTTGAAATTGTTCTGCGTGATCAGAATATCAAACCCGGGTGTCGTCGATCCACTCTCCGCGACTACAATTGAAGCGCCATTCGTCTGCAAGAGGTCGCCTCCGGTGATGCGCAAGCCGGGGTTGCCCGCCGGCACCGTGAAGGACCCTTCTCCGAACAAAAGGTGCGGCATCGATATCGCCGACGGTTAAGCGTACCGCGATCGGTACTCCGCGCGCATCGACGCCTACTTTGCCGGTGCTTCCCGAAAAAACAGTGTTCGATAACTGTACCCCGCCCAGTCCCGTGGAATTAACTACCTCCACGAGGCTCACGTCTGCTTGGGCGTCATAGACCTGTCCTTCGGGGAAGAGCGCCTGGTTAAAGGCGTTGATCCTGCCTACGGTGAAGATACTGAAGAAGGTATTGGCGTCCGCTCCGTCGATGACCACGCTCGGCTTGCCCGTTACGTACTCGACGGCCTGGTTGTAGCGTGGGGGAATCGCTGGGGGCAGGAAGGTCGCGGGGTCCAGGGTCACGGTAAAGCTGCCGGTGCCTGAGAACTCTACTTGTACAATGTCCTCGGTTTCATCCATGAACGAGACGCGGGTGATTTGATTCGGTCTGGCCTGTAACTGTATGGATTCACCGGTAAGTAGAATTTGGCCAAAGACATTTCCGTTGGCGTGCTGGATGTTTTCCCCGGCGATATCGCCCGTGCCGTCGAGGACGAGGGGAACGGCTGGTGCCGCTACGGTGATGACCGCGGTATCACTGTCAGCGCTACCGCCGGCGTTAGTTATCTGTGCCCAGTAGTTAGTGCTCACGGTGAGAGCACCGGTGGTTAAGGTGCCGCTGGTGGCTCCGGCGACGGGACTTGCGGTGTCACCGCTGCTGCCGGTATACCACTGGTAGGTCAAATCATCACCGCTGGCAGCGACTGTTAATGCCACTGCGGTGCCGGACTGTACTTCCTGGCTCGCGGGCTGGGTGGTGATGGCGGGAGCATCAGTGGGGGCGGTCCCTCCGTGCCCGTGCCGGGAGCGCCGATGGGCGTAAACCCGATGTCATCGAGACTGATATTATCAAAACTTCCAGCGGTAGTAGATACTAAACCATTGATATATTTAATCTTTCCAATACCATCAGGTGCACCCAATTCGTTGGCGTTGAAATCAAAAAAGGTAAAGGGGATACTTAATGCTATATTTATATTAAGCGGAATATCCTTAGTCGAAGTAAGGAGATTGTCATTGGTATCAAAGACCTGAATCTCACCATCACCCTCAAAGAATACAGCCGCATAAAATTGCACCTGAAGCGCCGGTGTTTCAAAGGTGATGGTCCCGGTAACTTCATTTATAATGATCCAAACCGCTGCTTGAAGAACCTCAGAACCGGCAGCCGTTGCAGGAAGGGTAGGAAATGAGTGATTAAAGGCCGGAAATGCAGCAAGTCCCTGGACAACGCCCCCGGTAAAAGAGGCGGTAAACGGTGGTTGGCCCAAAGTAAAATTACCCAGGTTGGCAAATACCGGGTTACCAGCCGCCCCTTCAAAATCTTCGAATACGGTGTTGTTCGGAGGCCCATCGACATAGGTGAAACCCAGGTCATCGATTGAAAATTGACCCGAAACATTGACGACCTTTATTTCTTTTATTCCGGCCGTATAATTGAGGTCTGTAGTATCGGTACTATCACCACTGAAAGAGACAAAGCTTTGTAGTGGCGGGTTGGCACCGGGACTGATGTCGCCCGTTAAACCTTCAACTAATCCTTGTTGAGATAAGGAAAAAAAGTTCTTGTCGCGCAACTCGAGCCTGCCGGATCCCGTGGTCTCGGCCGCATAAAATTGTACCAGGTTTGCTCCTCTTTCAAAAAGGATCCTTCCTGCGCACCGGGGACGAGGACCAAGGCCTTAGTCCCTGAATGGGCTAGATTGGGGTTCTCTACTGTTTCCAAAGTAAAGTTTATCACCCGAATAGTGAACGGTGCTTGCCCTATCGTAAAATCAGATCCTTCAGCGGTTATATTTTCAAAATCGTAGAAGGCGTCCAGGTCTTGAGGCAGGGCCCAGAGAATAGAGGGCAAACATATTAATAGTATAACAATAGAAAAAGATTTTATAGTGCTCATGGTTTAATATTGATGTAGAGTTTATACTTTATCGCTGGCAAAGGGGGTTTTTCTAATTTAATTTATAAAAAAAAATTCGTCAACTGCTTACGAGAAACAATGATTTCTGACTAGACAAACTAATAAGGATAATGAAATACGGTAGTCAGCTGCTTTTACTTAAACATTTTTTATAATGCTCATCGATAACCCTAACGGAAACTACCGGTTTTTAACCGGAATTGCTCCCTATTCCAGCGGTGTCGTGGCAATGCCGGGGTTTGAGATAATTCATGTTAATCTCCAGCAGCCGATAGCGTACCGCCAAGGATTCAAGCTAATTGACCGTCATCTCTCTGAAGCACGCCGACCACCACATGCCCTCTGCAGTATAGAACTTCGCCTGCCCGCACCCCTCAGCTTTGAAAGGTTTGCCTCATTCAACGATGAATACCAGCGGTTGCTGGCTGATAGGGATCTCATGCTCGACGGCCGTAATCCAATCGCACGCACTAATATCGCTCCCGCCGTGTTGCCACCCAAGGAACCGTCTCTTTTCGCATTCGCTTACACCGTTCCAATTGCAGAGGGAAACACACGACCCACGTTTATTATCGCCGGCGCAGGAGATCTCCACGATCAAGGCGATCTTTCATCGGATGCGATTGTCCGGCCGAATGATACGTCGGACGATGCCCTGCGCGAAAAAGCTTCGGTCGTTATGCAAGTCATGCAAGCACGTCTCGATGGTCTTCAGGTCAACTGGGCCATGGCAACGACAATTGATATTTATACCGTATACCCCATACAGTCCTTTCTCGTCGACACCGTACTTAACCAGGTGGGTAGTGCCGCGATCCACGGTGTTCATTGGCACTTCAGTCATCCACCAATTGAAGGGCTGGCATTTGAAATGGATCTTCGCGGGGTTCGAGATGAAAAATGGATTGATCCTTGAGCAATGTAAATTAAATTGCTGCCGCAAGGGTGATGGTTAATCGTATAGCGGACGCGATCAGCCTTCGCCCTGTGGGCTATGGCCGACAGACAACGCGCATCCCTCCATTTTACATTAATTAAATTGTTTAGGTGGAGCGGGCTGTCCCAGCACGCTTCTTTATTTCAATTTTAAAGCAGACAACCATTAATCCCCAACCCAATGGTGAAAGAGAGGTTTCACATCGTCGGATAGGTTTTCATAAACCTCTCGCTTAACGGCCGGACTATCAAAATTTTTCCCATTCGTCTCCACAATCATTCGTGTATGATCCGGCGTTCCTATTCTCGCGGGATTAAGGTTAAACCACCAGGGAACATAACGAATAATTAATGCAATACGTGGTTCATCACTGTAATTTACACCACCCGCGTGCCAGACGCGGGGATCAAAAAGGAGGACATCACCTGGATCGCCACTGATTTGCACTTCCGTTTTGTGGGGGGAATGAATATCAATGCCCTTAGCCCCCTCGACCGAAGGTCCGTTACCGATACGGTGACTACCCGGAATAAAATAAGTGCCGCCGGTCTTTTCATTGAACGGCGTCATCATCCATATCGTTGTCATCCCCATCATAACGTCTGGATAGGGCTCGGTAATATGCATCGCATTGGATTGATTATAAGGCCAGGCATCATGCCAATAGAAACGCTCAGTTCTCGGATCTTTTATCAGAACCGAGGTAAAAACAATTCGCGCATACGGCCCCATCAAGGCTTCCGCGACACCGAGAACTTTATCATGCGATAGATAGGGCGCGAATACCTGTGTGTTATTAATTACCCCCTTGGCCTGGTGTTCCCCCTTAATGCTCATTTTATGACCTTGTGCCCGGGTCTTTGCTTTTTCTTTTTCTATCTCCGCGAATGCTTCTCTGCTTACGTTTAATACTTCCTCACGAATCGCTTTGACCTTCTCTTCGGGGATGACGTCTTTCGCCACACAAAAGCCGCTCATTTTTATATCGCTGACGATATTTTCGAGAGTCTGTTTAGCTTCTTTCTCACTCATCATGATACATTTTATTTTAACGGGGATATGGCGAGTCAAGGGAAATGGTCGAATGCAGACTACAGATTGTTCCTAATTCTTATCAAGCATAAGCCTCAACAAAATCGCGCGCCACCCCCTGGCCGTCAGCATACATCACTCCAAGGTTGTGTTGTGCCCCGGCGACTCCCTCTTCGGCTGCCATGCGGAACCCATTTGACGGCCTCTTCATAATCCTGTGTGACCCCTTCGCCATCGCGATACATCACCCCAAGATTGTATTGGGCCTCGGTCATACCCTGTGCGGCCGCTTTGCGAAACCACTTCAAGGCTTCAGTATAATTCTGGGTGATCCCATCCCCCGTGTAATACATCGTCCCAAGGTTGTGTTGGCTATCGGAGTGCCCCTGTTCGGCCGCCTTGCGATACCACTTTAATGCCTCTTCATTAGACTGAGTAACTCCCAGCCCCTCTCTATACATTTCCCCGAGAGCAGTTTGGCCTTTAACATCTCCCTTTTCAGCCGCCAGGCTAATCCACTTTAATGCTTCATCATAATCCTGAGGCAATCCCTGGCCCGCTGCGTAGATCAGGCCGAGGGCAGTTTGCCTATTGGTATCTCCCTGGTCGGCAGCTTTGCGATACCATGTGACGGCCTCGGTGTAATCCAGCTCGACCCCACGCCCAATTTCATACATCGCACCAAGCCTGTTCTGGGCTCGCACCGATCCCTGTTCGGCTGCCTTACGCGTCCATGTGACAGCTGCGGTGAAATCCTGCTCTGCCCCTAAACCTTTTTCATACATAACCCCAAGAACGTATTGGGCTTTGATGTAATCCTGATCGGCCGCTTTGCGAATCCATTTTAAAGCTTCGCCAAAATCCTGAGTCACCCCCTGGCCTGCGTAATACCTCCCCCCAAGGTAATATTGCGCTTTAGCGTCACCCGTTTCTGCGCGCGTTATAATATCTGCTAAACGGTCATTCTCTGCACCCACTAGAGCAGAGGGCAGAATTAAGAACGCAGTTATCGCGCGCCATTGATTTATCATTGTTAATAATTTAGCTTTTGTTTCCGGCATCAGTTAGCTAGCACAGCTTAAGTGTTAAATAGGTGCATGTGAAAGTGCAAGTTTGCAGCGCATCATCCCATTGAAATAATTCTTGAATTACTAAATAAATTTAATGGCATTCTAATTACCAAATGATTTAAACTGGACAAGAAGTCAGCTGCTGGTGACATTCCGGATTGAAGATGACTTGCTCGCCCTCCAACTAAAAAGATAAACAGAATATGATTAGCAACATTGATGATAAGCTCGTATACAAATCAGATAGTGAATTGCTCATTATTGAACCGTGGGGACAAGATGGATTAAGGGTCCGCGTAACCCCGAATCCTGAAGTATCCGACACAGCCTGGGCGTTGACCGAACCCGTCGCCCAACCTGCCGGCGTGACGATAACGATCAACGACGAAGAAGCGGTTATTCAAAACGGAAAGATCTCCGCATCGATTGGCGATATATATACGCAGCCTGGCTATCTCCAGTTTTTCCGCCACACGGGAGAGGGTCAGAAAACCTGCATCCTGAGTGAACACGACTATGTCGTTCACGCACACAACCCGGGAACCCGCACTTTTCAAGCTCGGGATGACGGTCTTTTTCATACCCAAACGGACTTTACCGCGAGGGATGGGGAACGGCTTTACGGCATGGGTTTAAATGCCACGGGTCGAGTGAATCTGAAAGGCACGGTTATCGATCTCTATCAGCGCCACGTGAAACACGTCGTGCCTTTCCTCGTTTCAAGTGAAGGCTATGGGTTTCTCTGGAACAATCCCTCGCTCGGTCGAGCTGAATTTGGCAACAACAGAACCCGTTGGGTCGCTCGCGGGTGCAAACAGATCGATTACTACATTACGACCGGTGATTCAAACGCCGAGATCATGGAACACTATGCCGACGTGACGGGTCATGCTCCGGTTTTACCCTACTGGGCATCGGGATTCTGGCAGTGCAAGAACCGCTACAAAACCCAGGAGGAATTTCTTGGGATTGCGCGGGAATTCAAACGGCTCAACCTTCCCCTCTCTGTCCTAGTGATCGACTTTTGCCATTGGAAAACCACGGGCGATTGGAGACTCGATCCGGAATTATGGCCAGATCCCGAAGCGATGGTTCGCGAGCTCGATGAGATGGGCGTTCGTATCATGATATCACCCTGGATCGTCGTAGACAAAACGAGCGAAAACTTTGAGCCAATGAAAAAGCAGGGACTGTTCACCGGTTCCATCGATGGGAAAAAGGACACCGTCAGGTTCGGCGGTATACCCGGTGAAGATACTGAAAAGTACACCTACGATCCGACTAATCCGGCAGCAGCGGCGTATCTCTGGAGCAAGTGGAAAGAAAACTATTTCGATATCGGAATAAAAACATTCTGGCTCGATCCCTGCGATGATTTTCACGCAATCGAAGACTACGATCAAATGCTCTATCATATTGGCCCGGGGGTCGAGTCACACTGCTACTTTCCCATAGCCCATCAGAAAAACATCTACGAAGGATTGCATGCCGCCGGGGAACCTGAAGTCGTAACGATCTGCCGTAGTTCATGGGCGGGTTCGCAGCGCTACGGCGCCTCGCCGGCGGCACACGATATCATGGCGTCCTTCGAGCATCTTCATGAGTACATGTTGGCGGGGCTCAATTTATCGATGAGCGGTATCCCCTGGGGAGCGGCGGAAATCGGAGGATTTGTCAGCCTCGACAATACGAGCGACAAGTTCCATGAACTGATGGTCCGCTGGTATCAGTACGGTGTTTTTACACCGATTTTCAGAACGCACAGTGTTCGACCGAACAACGAAGCCTGGACTGTAGGTGGCGACACCTACCGGCACATCCGGGCAGCAATCTTTCTCAGAGAGCGACTGCGCCCCTACGTGATGGAACAAATGAAGTTGGCTTCGGAGCGGGGAATCCCACCGATGCGACCGCTATTCTTTGATTATGAAAAGGATCCCGTGGCTGTAGAGATTGAGGACCAGTTTCACTTTGGCCCCGATCTCCTCGTGGCACCCATTACCCACTATGAGATACGCAACCGGGAAGTGTATCTCCCGACCGGGACCGATTGGACCAATGCCTGGACCGGTGAGACGCAAACGGGTGGCCAGAAAATCGATGCGGCAGCTCCGATTGAACAGATCCCCGTGTTCGTGCGGGGTGACAATACCGAACTGGTCCGCTTGTTCAACGACCTCTATGCGGAGTAGCGGGCGGTGTTAATGGATATATCACTCATTCGATTGTTACTTCTTCAGTCGTCACCGCAACCGTTGCTTCCATCTCGTTGATGAAAGTTGCATTGATACTCTGTGTCGGCTGAAGTTCCCCATCAGATTTAAAATTATTCTGAGAAGTCATCATTTCAAACCCGGGATTCGTTGAGTCACCAGGGGCAACAATAATAGAGGCACCATTATTCTGTTGAAGATCACCTCCTGCAATTCTCAAGCCAGCGTTCGGCGCTTCCGTGGTGAAAGAATCTTCGCCAAACAATAGATAGGGAACTGCATCATTGCCGGCTTCGATATCACCTATTAATACGCGAACAGAAATGGGAATGCCAGGTGCCTTCAGTCCCACGTCTCCTGATGATGCACTGAAGTGTGTATTCGCACATAGGATTCCGCCAAAACCTTTTTAATTTGTAATTTCTAAAAGTGTTATGTTCGCTACCGCGCCGTAGCTCTCACCGGTGGGAAACAAATCCTGGTTTATGGCATTAATCCTGCCCACAGTAAAAATGCTCAGGAAGGTAGTCTCATCCGCATCCTCCACTTTTATACTAGCACTCCCTTTTACATAATTGATGTCTTGATTGTATTTCTTTGGTCGGTCAGGAAGCTCAAAAGAACTCGGATCTATATTGATGGTTAGTCTTCCCTTTCCAAAAAATTCAACTTGGACAATATCATCATCTTCATCGATAAAAGATACCCTGGATATTTGTAGTGGGTCGGCAATCACTTCTATACTTTGTCCAGTCAATAAAACCTGGTCAAAAACATTGCCATTGGGATGTTCGATATTTGATCCGACTTGTGATCCGTTTCCCTGCAATAGAACATTTTCGTCGGAGTCCGGGTCATCGGAATCGACAATGCCGTCACCGTCCGTGTCTGTCTCACGGATATCGCTTATCCCGTTTCCATCGTCATCGTCGTCTTTAAGATCAGGAATACCATCGTTATCATCGTCGCTTTCTTCCTCATCGTGTATTTCATTGATGCCATAATCCACATACGCGAAATCACCATCCAGCGAAATTAAAGCTGAATATTCATCATCTCCAATGGTGAGATTAAAAGATACAGGATTGTCAGTTTCAGACAGATCGACTCCCTCTGCCACCATCACGAATTCGAATGACTCATCATCTCTTTCAATTATTTCAAAAATAACACCGACACCAAATAGTTCTCCTTCAAAAACGAAAAATCCAGGTTCAAACTCTGTAAATGCACTCGCGGCAATCTCTATAACCGAGGTTCCGAATGCAATCCTCACTCCTTCATGAATCAGATTAATCCCGTCATTAATTGTTCTCGGGAAAATTTTACCACTGATCCCGTATGCATCATCAATAGAGGGGAATGATTCATAGCTGATTTCTATTCCAGTGATTGTGAATCTCGATTCTGGAAATTCATCATCTTCATCAAATTCGTGGTCATCCTCTTTAAAATCGCCTTCTTCCTCAAAGTCTTCTTCGTGTTCGTGAAAATCCTCCTCGTTCTCAAAATCGTCTTCCTCCCCCTCGAAGTCGCCTTCTTCTTCAATGTCGTCGTCCCCTATAAAATCATCATCGTCGCTTAACTCAAAATTCAGCTCATTGTTCATTCGTATCGATATTTCTCCCTCATCATTGCCTATCCTTAACGCAATCGCTATGGGATTGAGCGTACCTGTCAGATCGACTCCCGCAGCTCCTGCTTCAATTACAAACGTTCCATCATCTCTTTCTATTATTTCAATAATAAATCCGGCCCCATTCACTTCTCCCTCAAAAACGAAATACCCAGGTTCCACCTTTGTAAATTCACCTTCGGGAATCTCAATAACCGAGGTCCCGACTGCAAGCCTCACCCCTTCATTTACCGGGTCTATTCCTTCACTTGTTATATTAACAGAAAGTTCACCTCTGATCTCATAGGCATCATTTATGACAGGGAATGATTCAAAATTAATTTAAGCTCTTGTTATAAAGAAATCCAGAAATGGATCTCCCCGCACAAGCAAGGGTGTGATTAAACACAAGAAGGTTAACAACCATTGGCGATTTAACAGAAATTCAGCCCATGACTTCAGGTGAAAGAAACCGGTTTGCTGCGAGTGTAAATTCGATACTGATTTATTGAATATTAAAGCTTTCATGATATTTATTTCCCCAGGTAGAAGGATGTTAATTAATTCTACTATCCTAAACCTTGGCCCTTATAATGTAGTAAATTATAAGCGGACAACTGATCGAAATTATCGATCGACCCAATTTAGTACGCCATAGCAGAAGACAAAAACCAAGACTATCAGATCACTCTAAAAAGACAAAACTTATGCGTACATAAGTTATAGATTTATACTTTTTTAACAGGGTAGTATATTGTGAATTACAATAATTCTTAATCAGGCAATCTGATCTTTTTTTGAATTACAGTATTAATATCAAAACGCGCTCAGATGAGCCATCACCATAGGAGTAGCATGTGTTCAAAATATTAATACCACGTTCACATGCACGATCAAGGATAGCGAATGAAGTGTTCTCATCTATTTCTCGACCAAAAGTGACCCAACCCAAACCTATAGAACTGATACTTATATCGGTGTTTCCAAATCGGCTTTATTTCATCTAAGATTCCTATAATTGATTATACCTTTAACCGTCACCGCTAGGCATAATTACAGTATCATTCGACTTTTGCTTCCAGCGTGATGGACGCGGTCTGCTTGGGCGTGGTGAGAGCATTCAGAACCTCGAATTCAAGCTCGATCTTTTCGACCTTGTTGCCGGTCCTGACCCGGAGTCGTACTGTTGAATGTTGAGGAACGACAATAATGTCCGTATGATCGTTAAAACTGTAATCGCTTTTGTTCCTTAAGTGAAAGTCCGCGTCTGACGAGTTTGTAACGTCGACGTTCAGGATTTCCCGGTCTCCGTAACTGGCGCTCTGCATAGCTAGACATGCTTCGAGTAGTGGCCCCAGATGTTCGGCCCGTCCCATCAACATATTTCCGAACCAGACTACAGTGCGTCGATCAAACATGGCTTCCTTGATGGATTCCATCGATCTATCCTCAGCAAAAACCAGGGTCACCGGGCGATGGCCGCCCTTGTGTGGTTCGTGTTCCCAGTCGATCAAGCCGTGAATATCGGACGTGCCGACGAGCGTAAGATCGTATTCAAGCGCGATCTGAAATGACTCCTCTGAATAACTGCCCCCATTTGCTATTTCGATCCCATGAAGCAGCCCCGCTTTCGCGTTATTACTGTGAAAGTCGGGCATGATAGTTATCCCATTCGGGAAATGGGGTGTCCACCAGCTGTGGTTCCAGAATATGAATGCGCCTTGTTCGTTGGCGGCTTCGACAGCTTTCTGGGCAGGCCACTCATGCGCCTTGGTGCTGAAGGCTTTTGGATCCTGCGGTTCGTCAGGACCCGGAACGCTGACTAAGGTGTTCGCCTCCTCAATAAAGATAGCGTTCATATGGCTCGCCGGCGCCCTTCGCGTGATCTCCACTCCGGGTACGACAATAAGATCGGAATTCTCCGCCGCACTGACGGCATCTTCAAAGGCTCGATTGCGGTCAGGATGGGGAATGTCTTCGAGGTGCGG
>Ga0114999_10000715_pt1 | contig 48456 bp, 51 predicted proteins | sample ArcticOcean_MG_C_3_FD_89820 | JGI IMG/M metagenome (GOLD analysis project Ga0114999, IMG submission 89820) | Marine microbial communities from western Arctic Ocean - ArcticOcean_MG_CB8_126 | ecosystem: Environmental > Aquatic > Marine > Oceanic | place: Arctic Ocean: Canada Basin | collected...
AGCGAGAGTCTCGGTGCCAGCCGGGACTCTCGCTTTTTTTCTGGGTATGTCTCGCCCGACCGGCGCCACTCCGTGACCAACCGGGCGAAAAAGCCCGGCATTATTGCCGGGCTTCGTTTGCTCTCCCTACAGCCGTCATTGACCGTGGGATGCGGTATTTCGAGGGTTTTCCCCCTCCAGGGTTTCACGATAACAATATGTTTACTATTATCGCAAGACGTTTCTTCCGGTGGGTATCCGCGCACTTTCGTATTCCTTGCCCCCGTCGCGGCGTGCGGACATCTTGGAAGTTGACCACGCCCGGAACTTCGCCCCAGCGACAAAATTGGCCGAACACGCCCTCATTGATCACGCGCGCCAGCGTTCTCTCGGGTTCCTCGAATCGGATGGCGAGCAGTGGGCCTGCTTTCTCGTCACCTTTCGCGGCCGTGACGACCAATGGCATGGACACCTCTCCTTCCGTCCGCGCGACAGCGAGGGCGAAATAGACGAAGTCCGCACAGCGGACATCTTCATCGAGGCCTCCGAGGCGGCGATCGACCAGAAGGCGAGGGGGCTCGGGCGTCCCCTCTTGAGAGCGCTGTTCTCTTCGGCACTCCACGCGCAGCAGCGCGATGAGACCCCACCACCGAAGCTCCGGAAGTGGTTCCGAACCCTCCTGTCGGAGAACTCACAGGAGATGGCGGCGGCCGCCGGAGATTGCCTGGAGGATCCGTCCAGTCGCGCCGAGGTTGCAGAGTTACGATCTCTGTATGCCTCATACAGGCTCGACCAGGTCTGCCATTTCATAGCGCTTCTGCGACCTGACGATTTCGAGGCGGCGGTCGATCTAATTCTCGAAGGGCAGCAGGTGGACTTCGGCGCGCGGGACCGTCTTCAGCTAGCCATGATGGTGGTGGAGTACATTGAGAGACGCATACCCATGCCGCCTTTTGAGGACTGGACTGTTGATTTTCTGGCAAACCGACAGGAGTACCTCCTCTACGCCCACACACTCCACAGAGAGGGGAGGCTTCCCTGAATGGCCCTGCGCCACTATTTTTTTCGTTCTTGGCAGCAGAGTTTTACCAGAGGAGAGAACCTCTCTTGGAAGTAACGATTCAGGACAACGAGAGCCTTGAGCGAGCGCTTCGACGGTTCAAGCGTAAGGTGCAGAGATCGGGACTCTATTCTGAGCTCCGGAAGCGTCGCTTCTACGAGAAGCCCTCGGCACAGCGTAAGCGTAAGCGTGAAGCTGCCATCCGCCGTGAGCGGCGGCGCCAGCGGAAGGGTACGCGGCCAGCGCCGGGGTAAGCGGCCATAGGCTCCCCTCCCCAGGCCGCGTAAGCGGTTCTTACATAGCCAAAAAAACGGCGAACCCCAACGGGTCACCGTTTTTTGTCATTCTAGGCACTTGGGCTTGGGTTAGGCTGTCCTGACAAAGAACGGCCCCAGAGCCTCCCACTGCCTAAGATAGTCCGGAGTCAGCATTTCACTGTGCATCCACGTGAGTACGCGCAGGCGTCCCTCGAGCGTCGCCGCTTGGGACAGCGAGATGCCGGTCAGAGCACGGAATGCTCGGCAGAGATTGTCATTGCTAGAGTAGCCCAACCGGTGGGCGACACGGGCTGTAGTCATTCCGGGCCAAGACAGTAACTCACTGACGCAGAGCGCACGTGGTCGAATCGTGTATGCGAAAGGGGACGGCAATTCGCGGCGCCGGAAATGGGCCTTGAGAGCCCCCGAGGTCATGCCCACCACGCCCGCCACGTCCTCGAGGTGGCCATAGCGCGAAGGGAACTCCAAAGTCCTGCGCCCGAGTGCCATGCAAAGCGCACCCCCCACACACACGGCCCAAGTTGCGAAATAGCCCTTCTACCCATTCGACCGGTAGGGGCGCTGAGTCGAGGAGCTGTTGCATTCTGGCCGGAGCAGTGTCGATTCGTTGGATCGCAATCGCCGACGCAGAATAGCGGAGGCCCGAAATGTCGAGGGATGCCAACTCCCATACAGGAACGTCGGCACCACGGGCCTGGATGAGGCACCCCACGGCGCCCTGCACTCCTCGTTCAACCACGGCCACGCGGGGAAACCCCACATCCAAGGCCTTCGCGACGTCGTACTCGCTGCCGAACACGTCCTCGGCGGGCTGGGCAGCCCTCCGGACGGAGTAAAGCAAGAACGGGTCGTTAACGGCAGCGAGGATAATTCTCTAATACTTAGAATCGATGTGGGGGCAGGCAAGCCTCATGCTCGTCAAACGGGCAGCGGAGTCGGTTGCTCTCCAGACCAATCGTAGAACCCCTGTCCCGTCTTTCTCCCGAAACGCCCCATCGCGACGATCCGCTTCAGGAGAGGTGGCGGTGCGTAGCGCTCCTCCCGGTACTCCTCGAACATGATCTCAGAGATGCGGTACAGGGTGTCGATTCCGACGAAGTCGCAAAGCACGAAGGGACCCATCGGATGTCCCAGCCCGAGTGTCATTGCCTTGTCCATATCGACGATGCTCGCGACCCCACGCTCTAGCTGTCTTATCGCATCGAGCATGTAGGGCACCAAGAGCAGATTCACGACGAAACCCGAGTTGTCTTTGGCCGTGATTGGCTCTTTGCCGAGGGCGGCGGCGAAAGCGTACGCCGCGTCGAACGCATCGTCACTCGTCGCAATCGTGCGAACGGCCTCGACGAGCTTCATCACGGGCACCGGGTTGAAAAAGTGAAGACCCACCACCCGATCGGGCCGTCCTGTAGCTGCCGCCATGTCGGTGATGGGTAGTGACGAGGTGTTCGAAGCGAAGATCGTCTCCGGGCCGCAGAGATCATCGAGCACCGAGAAGAGCTCGTTCTTCGCGCCCATGTCTTCCACGATGGCCTCGATCACTAGGTCGCGGTCGGCGAGATCCGCCAAGTCTGTCGTAAAGCGCATCCGATCCCAGGCGGCGTCCCGGTCAGCGGCATCGAGCTTGCCCTTGTCCACAGCCCGATCTAGCGACTTTCTGATCCGCCCCTGTCCTGCCTCCAAGAAATCGGTGCTGACCTCGCGAACCACGACATCGAACCCGGACTTGGCGGCCACCTCGGCGATCCCGCTTCCCATTAGACCACACCCGACCACGCCAACCTTTTCTACGTTCACTGATCCTCCAGATGGATTATGCGCCCGTGCGATCCAGCCAAGAAACTAGGGCTGTCCGATCCAAGGCACTTGTTGGTTGTTACGAAACTATAGGATCACCCGACAGTTCGACTCTGAACCTCCTGGCCTGTCGTGTGACCCACCCTCTCCATGACGCGGGAGGTGGTGAAAGATCTTCCCCGCTTTCCAGCCGGTCGAGAATACCCTCTAGTTCTTGTTTGACCTCTTCTCGACGCTTCCGCGAATAATGAGACACGACCCTTGCCACCCCGAGCGCCGCCGCCCCGCCCGCCATCAAACCGAGGTGCCAGAGGCCCGCCGGTGAGACAGCCAGTACAGACCCGAAAATAGCGGTAGTCCCGAAGCCGACCGCAGTCCCCGCACCAAGCCCCCCGAAGATGGCACCCCCGGTATAGTCCGCCCGAATTCTAGGATCGACAGCAAGCTCTACGAGTGTGGTCTCCCCGTCGACTTCCGTGAGGCGCACCTCAACTTCCTTGGCGGCGGCCCAGTAGACCGACTTTGACATGGAAGTGCCCGCTCGGGTGAAGTTCGAAATCCAGTCGACGGCCAGCCGGCACAGAAACACGTCGGACCCCTGACGTACCGGCTGGAGTAGATGTCCCGCCACCAGGGATTCATCCATAATCGCGCGAAGGCGTTCCCTGTCACCGCCTACAACTCTCGACACCCGAATCGTCACGGATCCGAACCAATGGGCGACTACGCCTTGCGGGTCCTCCGCTGTGCAAAGTTCGGAGAGGGCTCGACGGACATGCGAGTCGGGGAGGCCCACCTCACGGGTAATCCGGAACAGCTCGCCTTCACCTCCCTCGGGGTCGGTAGTCGCGAGTTCAGAGGCGCGCTTGATCACGGCCTCGAACTCTCGTCGGGTCAGGCTGGTGCCCTTCTCTTCGTCCATGCCCCTGGTCCTTCTCGTCCTACAGGATCTCGACGATCACAGCCCCACCCTGCCCACCACCGATGCACGCAGATCCCAGGCCGTAGCGACCACCCCGGCGGCGCAGCTCGTGGAGCAGATGGATCGTGATGCGAGCGCCCGATGCGGCCAGAGGGTGGGTGATCGCGATGGCTCCGCCATTGACGTTGGTCTTGTCGGGATCCAAGCCGAGTTCCCTCTCCACCGACTTGTACTGAGGGGCGAAGGCTTCGTTGACCTCGACCAGGTCCATGTCCGCAAGGCTCAGGCCGGCTTTTTCGAGTGCCATGCGCGCAGCCGGGGCCGGGCCGATTCCCATCACGCGCGGCTCCACACCCACAAACCCCCAAGACACGATGCGTCCCAACGGCTGGATACCGTTCTGCTCGGCCCACTCGGCCGACGCCACCACGGCGCTGGCCGATCCGTCTCCTATACCGCTGGCGTTGCCCGCCGTTAAGAGCCCGTCCTTCTTGAAGTATGGACGCAGGGCACCGAGCGCCTCGAGGGTGACGTCGGGCCGGATATGCTCGTCGTACGCGAACTCCGTCTCGCCCTTCCTGGACTTGATGGTGACCGGCGTGATCTCTGCCTCAAAGCGGCCCTCGTCCCACGCGGCCTTGGCTCGCTGTTGGCTAGCGAGGGCGACCTGATCCACCTCTTCGCGCCCCAGCTCGTAACGCTCGGCGAGCTCCTCAGCCGTCTGTGCCATTGTCAGATCACAGTTCGTATCCGTGAGCGATTCCCACAGCATGTCCTCCAACGCGCCACCGGCCGGCCCGAGGCGGAGACTCCCCCACCGGGCTCCGCGCAGGACATGCGGGGCCTGGCTCATCGATTCGGTTCCTCCACAGAGCGTGACATCCGCGCCCCCGAGCAAAATCTCCTTGGCGCCCTGAACGATCGCTTCGAATCCGGAGCCGCACAGCCGATTGACGGTAACAGCCGGCTTTTCTTGCGGGACACCCGACCGGAGAGCCACGTGACGCGCCAAGTAGATGGCGTCCGCCGACGTTTGCAGAGCGTTTCCGAAGAAGGTGTGGTCAATCTGATCGGCCGTGATTCCGGCGGCCTCGATGGCGGCCTTACTCGAGAACACACCCAAATCGCTCGCCGTGAACCCCTTGAGACTTCCCCCGAACGTCCCGAACGCAGTCCTCTTTCCCGAGAGAATTACGATGTCTTTCGATTGGCCCTGCGTTCCCATCTAGCCCTCACATTTCAGATGCTCATTAGCCTCTTGGCTACCCATCAAGGTCGGTCCTGAGCTACCCCCGTGCGGCGGGAACGGTTCGCTATCGCAGCGGGATAGTGCGAGGCCGGAAGGTAAGGTGGAAACTAGTGCTTGGGGCTCCCCAATGGTCCGGGGCCTAGAGCCGGGCTCTGGCTCTAGACGAACTCCTCTTCCGTGATGCGGCCGAAGCTCATGAGGAGCTGACCGATGGTACCTCGTTCAGCCATCTTGGGTCATCCGTTGCTGTGAGATGTTGAGGGCTCGCCGGCCGACAGGGCGTCACATATCCAGTCACCCACGTCAGACGTCGAGCTACTCCCTCCGAGATCGGGCGTCATCACGCCTTCGCTGAAGGCCCCCCGGACCGCGTTCTCGACGGCCGCCGACTCCTCGTCACAACCAAAGTGGGCCAGGAGCATGGCGACGCATCGGATCGCCCCCATGGGGTTCGCGATGCCTTCCCCCGCTATGTCTGGTGCAGAACCATGAACCGGCTCGAACAGAACGTGTCGCCCCGGGTGTACGTTAGCAGACGGAGCGGTTCCCAATCCGCCCGTCACCTCCGCTGCCAAATCGCTGAGAATGTCACCGAACAGGTTCGACGTCACAATCACCGAATATTGCTCCGGTCGGCGCACGAGATCCATGGCCATTGCGTCCACATACATACAGTCTTGCCGGACGTTAGGATAGTGCTCACCCACCTCAGCGAACGTCCTACGCCAAAGCGAACCGGCTTTGGGCATGGCGTTGGCCTTGTCGACCATGGTCACTCGTTCGCGGCCCTTCGAGACGGCGTACTCGAACGCAGCACGAATGATACGTTCGACGCCCTTCCGCGTATTGAGGTCTTCCTGGATCGCGACCTCGTCAGGTGTGCCCTCGCCCGTAACCTCTCCCCGGTTCACATAGAGCCCTTCCGTGTTCTCCCGAAAGATCTCCAAGCGGATCGGCCCCGCGTCCTTCAGGGGGGAGAGCGAAGGGTGCAGCGGCTCGCAAGGACGAAAATTGACGTAAAGGTCGAGGCGGAAGCGCATGCCCAGCAGGATATCACGTGCATGGGCGTTGTCCGGAACCCTGGGATCGCCCAATGCGCCGAGTAGGATGGCATCGTAGTCCTCGGACAAGGAACGGAATTCCTCATCCGTGATGGTCACCCCGTCTCGCAGGTATCGCTCGGCGCCGAGGTCCTGTTCCACCCACTCCAGGTCGAGCGATCTTGTGTCTCGGAGACACTCCAGTACACGAGTCGCCTCGCGCATGACTTCGGTCCCGATTCCGTCTCCGGGAATAATGACGATTCGAAGCATCTCCCTAGTCTTCCACTATCGGTCCGCCGTCTCGCCCTGGACCGTGATACTCCCAAAAACGGGCGCTCCGTGACTACGGCTCGAGAACACGTACCGACCTGGAGGAGCGTCGCGGAAATCCACCAGAAAGCGGGTTCCTCGTTCGAGCAGAGGAGGACTGTGCATCTGGCCGCTGACCTCTAGGTAGGCCTTGGCCTCGGCGGTAAGCGAATCGGCCACGAAGGAGAGTGTGTGGACTCGTCGGTCGAGGGTCACGAACTCGACCCATTGCCCGACGGAGACGCCGGTACTGAGGGGAAGTACGTGCTCCTGGTCTCTACCGCCTCCGAGTTGGATGGTCTGAGCTATCTCGACCCCGGGCAGAGACCGGTCCTGGACAGCCGGATCGTCCGACTCTCCGGCTCGGGTCTCCGCCTCGGCGCTACAGCCAGCGAGTACCAGAAGGGCAACCAGTGGGAGACGGCGTCTACTCACCAACGTCTGTCCCGCAAGAAACGTAGTACTGCCAACCCGGCTCGATCCCGATAAGGTCTCGATGCGACCGATACGGCACAAGATTCTGATAGACCTCGGCCACTGTGAATGGTTGGGTCAGGTACTCGGGTCGCGTCTCGGAGATCTCATGGAGCAGGACCTTGTGGAATCGGTGGAGAGCGTCGTTTGGAGGCATGGGCTCAGTCTACGAGGAATTCAGTCTTCGAGGTACACCAAAGCCGCCTTGATGGCCGCCTCCAGGAAATTTTCCGGATCCATAAACGGGATCTCTACACCGCTCTGCTCGTGCCAGCGCTCGGCCAGCCGCCTCATGTAGTGCGAGATCGTCTCATGGGAGAAGCCCGCATGGTCGCGCATTTGGAGGAGAATCTCAAACCACGTTCCGCGGAACAAATGTCCATCAGCAAGGCGAATCTGGTGCACTTCAGCATCTGAACTCCGCTCTCCACGCTCGAATAATTCAAGCTGGCTGGGGTCCGGGAGGGGCTCGTAGATCCCGTTGACCTGAGCCTCGACCTCGGCGAGAAGCCGATCGATCGGGTCGTGTGCCGCCTCGAGTCCCGCAAGCCGTTTCTGCCAAGGTGCGAGGCGTTTGTCGCCGTCTTCCATATGCCAGAGGGCACGCTTGAGCTCGATCAGCCGCCACACGGCCAACGAATCCCAATGGTCGAGGGGCGGAACGCGCTCGAATTCCCTCAGGGCCCCATCCCAATCTCCACGGTCGTAGAGAAGATGCCCGAGGTACACCCGGGATTCGTACAGGTCTGGGTCCAACCGCAGAGCTCGACGAATCTGTCGTCCAGCACCTACTTCGTCGCCGAGCCGGTGGAGGGAATAGCCCAGCGAGGCGGCGGCCTCTGCGTTGTCGGGGCGCGCCGCGGCGGACTTGGCGAAGACGTCTCGGCTCTCGGCATAGAGCCCCTCGCGGTACAGAGCCCGCCCCATAGTGAGCATGAGCTCCACATCGTCCTCGAAGCCCATGGACGCGACCCGTTCGAACAAGCCGAGGGCCGTCTCCTGCTCCCCAAAACGAAGCAGTGTTTCGCCCAACCCGACCAAACCGTCCCCATGACCCTGATCGAGGACGAGCGCACGTTCGAAGGCCTGCCTGGCCCACGCATATTCTTCCCTGGCTAGACGAGCGTAGCCCATGCCCACACACAACTCGACGGCATTCGGGTATAACGAAAGGCCCTCCTTGAGCATCTCGAGGGCCCCTTCATAATCACCGTCGTTGTAGAGCTGGTGCGCCTGTTCGTCGTATTCCTCGGAGCTGAGGAATCGCTCTGGCATCGCGATATGGCTCCTTGGGGTGGAAGGTGAGGCGTGTGCCCCGAACTTAATGAACGCCGATCCCGATCACCACCCTATTCTAAACGGCCGGTCCGGACGGCCCAATCTCCGGTCGCGCAGTCCTATGCCCTAGCGTAGCGCACTCCGCAAAGCGGACAAAGAAAATCGTTCTTCACTCGAATCAGGAGCTGTTCTCCATGGTGCCGAGGGCACTTCGGCACCCAGTCGTCATCGATCATAGCCTTTACCTTCGCCCGCTCCGTCCGGGTGGCCTTGGGCACATCGAGCCTGAAGCGGAGCGACGAGGAATTGCATTCAAACAAAACCGACCCGCTACCGTCACCTTCAGGCTGCACGCGAAGCAGGATGAGAAATCCGTCGGTCGGGGAAGGAAGGCGGCTGCCCCCGTAGTACAGGCGTAGCAGAGCCTTCTCGTCGGTCAGCGGGAAAGGAGAGTCGCCTTCGACTGGGGGGGGGGCCGATTTCGTCTTGCTCATGGAGTCTCGGGTCGCCAAAAGCACCCGCGGTTTCGCGTTCTAAATAACCAAGAAAGAAGTCCACTCGGAAAGCTATGGGATGGCCCGCTCGGGCCCATGTAACCCAATTTTTATCCGCCGAGGGCCCGCCAAGATATCACGCCTACGACGAGTCCGCAAAGTGTCCCCAAAAGAGGGTGCGACTGTAGGCCGTCGATCAGCCGGAGGCAGGGCTAGTGCGGCAAAAAACGGCGGGAAACTCATGTCTTCCGCCGTTTCGTAACGATGCTGCCCGGCCAACTATGTGCGATCAGGCTGCGTTTGCGTCGTCACCCTCGTCCGAAGTATTCTCGGCGTCAGCGGACTCAGTGTCCGAAGAAGCGGTCGGTGCATCCGACAACTCGCCTTCGAACGTAGGCTCCGCGTCGGAAACGACCTCGACCTCAGTGAGCGGAGGATCGGCAACCGCTGTCTGGGTCGAAACATTGTTGATCGCGGGCTGACAGAACCGTATCCCTACTGAATGTAGCTCGGTGAGGTCAGGCTTCGGCAACTCAGGATACCGCTCGCCCAGATAGTCGATGGTCTCGTCCATCCAAACGGTCTTGTCCTCATCCGTGGCGGTGAGAACACCACATCGATTGATATGGCTGAACAACTCATCTCGAGCCTGTGCGAAGAGCTTTTCGTTGGGCACGTACACCTCCGTTATACATCAGGAACTGATGTGACCTGGCAGCTCCAAGAAATCAATTCAGGGTTTCAGCCGCTTAACCTAACGAAAGCCCCATGGTCGGCCAACTAGTGTGTAACACCCGCGACACGGGGCCTTGGGGCCGTCCGGGGCCGCTTAGATGACGGGCCATATCGCTCCAGACGCGGTCACCCTCGAGGTATTCCGGCACCTGTTCACTGCGCTGACCGAAGAGATGGGCGCGGCCCTCCGGCGAGCATCGTTCTCACCGAACATCAAGGAACGACGCGACTACTCATGTGCCTTATTTTCCCCCGACGCAGTGCCTGTAGCGCTGGGTGACCACATGCCGGTCCATCTGGGAGCGATGCCCATGAGCGTCCATGCGGCAATCGAGGACCTGGGCACACCAGCCGAGGGGGACGTGGCCTGCTTGAACGATCCGTTTCGCGGTGGCACGCACCTGCCGGACATCACGCTGATCGCCCCCGTGTATGTCGACGGCGGCAATGCGCTTCTCGGCTTCGTGGCCTCCCGCGCCCACCACTCGGACGTCGGCGGGACCAGTCCAGGATCGATGCCGCTCGCCCGGGAAATCTTTCAGGAGGGCCTGAGAATACCTCCGGTGTTCCTCTACCGCGCGGGCGAGCGACAAGTCGACATCTGGAACCTGGTGCTCGCCAACGTGCGTACGCCTGTCGAGCGCGGTGGCGACTTGGAGGCTCAACTAGCTGCCCTACACGCAGGCGGCACCCGACTACGTGAGATCGCCCTCAGGCGAGGTCAGGCCGCGACGCTCACTGCAATGGATGACTTGGTCGAGTACGCGGATCGTCTCGTCGCTGCCGGCCTGGCAAGCATTCAGGAAGGCGAGTACCACGGCGAGGACCTGTTGGACGACGACGGATTTGGAACCACCGACATCCCGATCCGGGTTGCCATCACCCGACACGCGGATGGGCTCGATGTCGACTTCTCGGGGAGCAGCGGCCAAGTGACCGGCGGTGTGAACGCGGTGGCCGCGATTACGTCATCGGCCACGCGCTACGTGATCCGTTGTATCATCGAGGCGATACTGGAGGAACCCCTTCCAGCAGGTGGTGGGTCGATGTCGATGGTGAACCTGATCCTTCCGGAAAATTCCATCGTCAACGCATCGCCGCCGGCGAGCGTGGCGGCGGGAAACGTTGAGACGAGTCAGCGTATCACCGATGTCTTGCTACGAGCCTTCGGTAAGGCCCTCCCCAACCTCATTCCGGCTCTCTCGCAGGGAACGATGAACAACACCACCGTGGGCGGAGTCGACCCTCGGACCGGCTCCGCCTTCGCTTACTACGAGACCGTAGGCGGCGGTATGGGTGCGGGGCCTACGGGCGACGGTCTGTCCGCGGTCCACACCCACATGTCCAACTCCCTTAACACACCTGTCGAGACGCTGGAGCATGCCTACCCATTCCGGGTCACTAACTATACGGTCCGTCGCGGGAGCGGTGGGGACGGATTCCACAGGGGTGGTGACGGCCTGAGACGTGACGTCTGCCTCCTCGCTGCAGGTGACGTGACACTGCTGAGCGAGCGGCGGGTACGGGGTCCGAGCGGAATGAACGGGGGGGAGGACGGGGCACCCGGCGATAACGTCCTCATCCGCAAGGGAGTAGAGACGGGTTTGCCTGCCAAGACATCGTTCGGCGCCAAAGCGGGGGACATCGTCAGTATTCGGTCACCGGGCGGGGGTGGCTGGGGTACACCGAAAGAGTCACTCTAGACCCGCCTCTCCAGGAACACTCGGAACGGAACATCAATGCAGCTACAAATCGCTCTCGTATGCGACGAAGTCGAAGAAACTCCTGAAGGCAAGCTGAACCTCAAGGGCGTGTTCAACGACTTGGCCGCCCCCGGGTTTCCCGCGAAGCACGACATGTTTCTCGTGCTGGCAGTGGAGTGGGGCCGAACAGACCAGGGAAAATACGATTTTCAGGTCGATCTTCTGGACCCCTCCGGCCGACCGGCGATGACCATACAGGGGCACTCCGACGTAGATCGTCGAGAGCCCGAGCGTCCTCCGGCGCGCACGCGGATCATCATGCCGCTGAAGGACGTCATTTTCCCTAGTGCCGGCCAATACCAGTTCCAGGTTCAAGTGAAGGGACGCACTCACCTCGGTCCGTCACTTTTTCTCGTGGAGGCAGAACCCGCGGGAGATGCCGCGGGGTGAGCTCGACGGAATCCGCCGCCGTACACCTCGCCCATGCGGACCGCGTTTGTATTGTGCTGCTTTCGGGGATCGGAGATGTAGTTCACGGACTTCCGATCGCGATGGCCCTCAAGCGGGACCGCCCCGATCGTCGGATCGTGTGGGTCGCTCAGCCTGCACCAGCCCAGGTGCTTGAGCACCACCCCGCCGTCGACGAGGTGGTCGTTTATCGACCCGAGGCCGGCCTGCAAGCGCTCAGGACCCTCTGGGCCGCCTTCCACGGCAAGCCGTGCCAGGTCACCCTGAACATGCAGCGCCACGCCAAGGCCCTCCTTCCTACCCTAGTTTCCGGTGCGTCCGCCCGGATTGGCCTAGCACCTTCGCGAACGCGCGACGGAGTGAAATTCATCAATACGTTGCACACGCCGGAGGGGCCCTGGAGACACACCCAGGATCTCTTTTTAGAGTTCTTGGACGTGCTCGGGGTGGAGAGACCCGATCCGATCGAATGGGGCCTGACGTTCTCAGAAGAAGAAGAGAAGGAAGCGGCCGAGTTCTTCGCGACAATGGACGAGCGGCCGACGGTCGGCCTGGTGCTCGCTACGGCCAACCCCAAAAAGGACTGGCTCCCCGAACGATACGCCGAACTGGCTGACACTCTCGAACGCGACCTAGGCTACTCGGTCCTCCTCCTAGGTGGGCCCGGAGACGCGGACCAACTCGTGGGTCGATTCGTGACGGAGCACAACGAAGGGTCGCCCGTCTGGGGCCTGTGCGACTCCGTCCGGCGCCTGGCCTGGAGCGTCCGCGGCTGCGATCTGGTGATCAGCCCAGACACGGGGGGCCTCCACATGGCTCATGCCTTCGGAGTGCCCGTGGTGGGACTGTTCGGGCACACGAATCCATGGAGGGTGGGGCCCTACCAGAGATTCCACGACCTGGTGGTCGACCGCTACTCCGATCCAGGCGAGGCGCCTGATGCCTCACGCTACGAGCCCCGGCTAGAGCGAATGGGACGCATCACGGTCGACGATGTCGTGGAGCGAGTTCGTGTCGCTCAGCGTGATTACGGTGTTGGGGGCACGATGCAATGACACCGACCGATATAGCCGTGCCAGGCTTCGAGTTCGAGCGGGTCGCGGGCGGCCTCGTGACGGCCCGTCCAGAAGCGGCTGTTTGGTGCCGCGAGGCTCTAGTCCAACATGGATCCCTGCACTCGGCGGCCACGAAACAGGCCGCTCGGCACCTACAGGGTCGTGGCCCCGTGCCGGTGATCCTCAACCCCTCCGGAGACGGGCCCGAGTGGGTCGTCCGTCACTATAGAAGGGGTGGGGCAATGCGGATTCTGGACGACCGCTTCGTACGACTGGGTGTACCCAGGATCCTTCAGGAGGTGGACAGCAGTGTCAGAGCGCAGCTGCTGGGCATAAACACACCACGCGTGATCGCAGCGGCGGTCTATCCGTCCGGTCTTTTCTACCGGGCCGACCTCATCACGGAGTTCGTATCGGATGCTCGTGAGTTGGCCGATGTGCTTCTCGGCACCTCAGACCCTCCGTCACTTCCAGACGACGGTGACACGCGCGCCCTGGCGCTGAGGTGCACGGACCGGCTCATTACCAGCATGGTGACCAATGGGCTCAGACATCTGGACCTGAACGCTCGCAACATTCTTCTGGTCCGGACCGCAGGTGGGATGGACGCCATACTGCTCGACCTCGACCGGTGCGCGATCCGAGACGGAGGCGGGCTGGACGAGAGCACTGGCCTGCGCCAACGCTTGGCACGCTCGATCCGAAAGCTGGCTCGCACCCGCCCGGGCGACGTCGGTGAAGAGGAGCTGAAGGTCATTTTGAACGAAGTCACAGGATCATGACATCGCCCGATCGAATCGGCGGGGACCAGTCGACTCCGCCGGCCTCCGTGTGTATCGTGATGCTGAGCGCCATCGGTGACGCCGTCCACGTGCTACCGGTTGCGAACGCCCTCAAGCGCGCTTGGCCCGACACCAAGATTTCATGGGTCGTTCAGTCGGTCCCGGGTATCGTGGCGGAGGGTCACCCTTCGGTCGACGAGTTCATCGTGTACAACCGTCAGCGAGGCTTGCGCTCTTGGGCAGGCTTCGCGGAGTTGGGTCATGAGCTCAAGGATCGACGGTTCGATATCGCGCTAGGCCTACAGGTCTACTTCAAGGCCGGCTTGATCACCGGAATGCTGCCGGCGACGAGAAAGATCGGATTCGACCACACACGGGCGCGCGACGCGAACTGGTTGTTTACGAACGAACGCATCCCTCCACACGCGCCTCAACACGTTCAAGAGCAATACCTGGAGTTCGTGCGTTATCTCAGCATCGACCCGGAGCAGGTGGAGTGGAGCATTCCATTTTCCGACCGAGAGAGAGAAGCTCAGTCGGCCTTTTTCGATAGACTCGACAAACCGGCGTGCGCCGTTGTGGTCGGGACGAGCAAACGAGCGAAGAACTGGACCGCCGAAGGGTACGCCCACGTAGTTGACGAGCTGGAGTTCACGCACGGCCTCCAACCGGTGCTCGTGGGTGGTCCATCACCGGTAGAGCGAGAGATCGCAGACCATGTTCTCGCACTCACCAAAGCTGCTCCGATCGACACGCTGGGCAACGACCTGCGAAAGGTGATGTACCTACTGGACGGCAGCTCCCTCACCGTCAGCCCTGACACCGGTCCGCTCCACATCAGCCGAGCGCTGGAGACTCCGGTGGTAGGACTGTACGGATATACGAATCCCAAGCGTACAGGGCCCTATCGCAAATACTACGACCTGGTCGTGGACGGGTACGCCGAGTTTCCGGGCGAGGAATACCCAATCTCCATGGAGTATCGAGACGGCATGAAGCGTATCACTCCCGAGATGGTCCTCAAGAAGGTGGATTTGGCCGTGCGGAGTTATCTATGAGAAGGGCGAGGAAACCGACCCTCGCAGTAACTCTCCCGATCCCGCTCGCATCTGTACTCGTAATCGTACTCGCTGGGTGCCAAGCCGATGAGAGTGCGGGGTCGGCAGCCCCTGGAGACGAGGCTCGGGCGCACCTCAGGCAGATCGCGTCAGAAGCCCCCGCTGAGGTGGCTCAGGGCAAAAGAAGGTTCGAGCAGAATTGCAGTGTTTGCCACGGGCCCGCAGCCGACGGCACCGCGCAGGGACCACCACTGGCTCACAAGATCTACGAGCCTAACCACCACGCGGACGCAGCGTTCACCCTAGCGGTGAGACTCGGGGTACGATCTCACCACTGGAGGTTCGGAGATATGCCGGCGCTCCCGCACGTAACGGACGACGTAGTCGGAGAGATCACCGCCTATGTGAGGTGGTTGCAGCGACAGGTGGGAATCCAATAGAGGTTGCCGAATCCTCGGTAACCCGATTTCATAGGAACGATGGGAGTACGGTAGAGGTTACCGTCGCCCCCGACTCATGGGCCACATGGCGCCCGATTCTAGGACGACACATGCGACGACTCGCGGCCATCATGTTTACGGACATGGTCGGCTTTACCGCCCTGATGCAGGAAGACGAGCACCGGGCGAAGAGCATCCGCGACCGGCATCGCGACGCGCTCCGGGAGTCGATTGAACAGCATGGCGGAGAGATCGTGCAGTTCTACGGAGACGGGACGCTCGGTGTCTTCGTGAGGCATCACAAGAGCTGGACCCTTGCGAACCTGGCCGGAATTTCGGATTTCCTCGCCGAAATCGGGTTGTAGCGGACGCGATGGCGAGCCGGAGCGATACAGAGCTGGACAGAGCCGCAGGATTCGATATCCAAGAAGACTTCGAGCGCTTCAACCAGAAAAGCGATGTCTTCAGACGTTCTTGGTGGGACGATCGGATTCGCAGCGAAAAGGCTCGGCTCTTCTACGCCACGTACCGCGAACCGCTGAAGACCTTCCGGAAGGCCGACGGCTTTACCCAGAAGGACTACGCGCTGCGCAATGCGGCTTGGCACGTCAGCGATCTCTTCACCGAACTAAAGGAAGACGAGGATCGTCGCGAGGGATTCAGTGACGAGTTCTCGCTTTATCGCGGCGGCGCCCCGGAACGGATCGAGGCGGGCAGTCCCGAAGATGCGGCCGCGGAGATCAAGCAGGTCGCGAAGACCTTTGGAGCCGACCTGGTGGGAGTCACACGCTTCGATCAACGCTGGATGTACGTGAATAAGTTCAGCGACATGAGCAAGCGTGAGAAACCCCAGGAGATTCCCGAGGGCATGACCAGCGTGATCGTGACGGCGCAGTCGATGGACCACGACTTGATCCGGACGGTCCCCTCGGCCCTGAGCGGCGCGGCTACGGGGCACGGCTACTCTCGGGACGCCATGGTCGTGATCGCTCTAGCCCAGTACATCCAGAACCTCGGGTATCGGGCGGTGGCCAGCATGAACGACACATCGCTGGCCATTCCGACCGCGATTCAAGCTGGATTGGGTGAATATGGCCGGCTGGGCCTCCTGATTACGAAGGAGTTCGGGCCGCGAGTCCGGTTGGGTAAGGTCTTCACCGACATGCCGTTGGCACACGATGTCCCGATCAGCTTCGGTGTGAAGGAATTCTGCGAGGGATGCCGACGCTGTACCGATTCCTGTCCTGTGAAGGCCATTCCAGGTGGAGACCCCAGCACCAACCGCCACAACGAGTCGAATATCCGCGGTGTGAGTAAGTGGTCGGTAGACGGGGAGAAGTGCTTCGGCTACTGGACGGCCCAAAACACGGACTGCTCGATCTGCGTGCGGGTCTGTCCGTACAACAAGGACTACACCAAGTGGCGCTTCCGAGTGGGTCGCTGGTTGGCCGGCACGCCCCTCCGGAAGTTCATGCTTTGGTTGGACGTGAAGCTGGGGTACGGCAAGCGAATGGCCCCAAAGGATTGGTGGGCGAGCCGGAAGCCGAGTCGGTAGCCGGTGCGCTCAGCCCAGAAGGACCATCTTCAGCACGAGACCACCAAATCCGGCTATGACGCCTAGGGCCGCTTCCCACTCCCGGTTTCGAACGTACTGCCCCAGGGAGAAGCTTCCGCTGGCGCGGTCCGACCGGTTAGAGCTTCGGTACGGGGTAAATCGAGGCACGAAAAAGGGCACGGCGGCTGAGTACATGCGGTACGGCGCACCGAACATCTCTCCCAGCTCCGCCTCCTCACGAAGTGCCGTCGCGCGATAGACCGTCAGATAGAACGCTAGGAACAGAGCCACGAAAGCCCACTGTCCTCCGGCGGCGGTCACGCCGAGTCCGAGGAAGAAGCTTCCCAGATACAGCGGGTTGCGGGTGTACGCGTAGGGTCCGTTGATCGCGAGTTCACGGTTCTTCTCGATGGAGCCCGCCGCCCATCCCCGGATTCCCAGTCCGATTCCCCCTAAGGCCACGCCGAGGGCCAGGCTGGATGGATCGGGAGCGGCGAAGTAGTAGAACGGCAGGATGAGTAGCCAAACTGCCCTCAGGCGGAGCTTTCGAAGTGAAATGGACACCGAGTTGCGGATCAGGGGCACGCACCCGGCGATCGCTCGATCGGCGATCGCATCGGGTGAGAGCGTCTAGTGTCCGGTCGCGCCCGGATGGATGGGTGTGCCGCTTGAGATGTTGTCGAGATGAAGCGTGACGGATCCAACGACAGGTACCTTGATGCGCATGTACACCAGGTAGCGGTTTTCGTCATCCGTGAAGTGCAGCTCCGCTTCACCCCCTTCACTGAACAGCCCCCTGGTCTTGATCGTGGGCCGTACCACAATCGTGTTGAACTCCCCGGCACCGGTCTTCTTGACGTCTTTACCCTCGACGTGGACGACGACCGGATTTCCCTCCTTCTTGAAGTAGCGAGGTACCGTGTAGGTCTTGCCGACCTCAAGCGGGAGGGTGCGCACGTAGTAGATGAACGCAATGTCATCGAGCGGGAACGCAGTGGCCAAGTCCCCCGACTCGTCATTGTCGGTGCGCTCCCAATAGAGTTCCTCAGGATAGAATTCGTAGTACCGGTATGTCGTGTAACCGGTGTCTTTGAGGTCCCTGATGTGGCGGCGCGTGAGTAGCAGACGGGTGTCGACCCATGAGTCCCATTTGTCATCGAGCTTGGCGGCGCCGAACAACATGCTGGCTTTGAGGCCCATCTGAATGTGGTAGGTGGGCTCTCCGCGGATGGAATCCACCCCAACCACATCCATGAACGCGTCACCCGCGTTGAAAACCCCGAGCTTGACCCCGTACTCTAGGCGCTCTCCGGGACCCCACGGAACGACAGCAGCCAGCGGATCGATCTCATAGGAAACGACGGAAGGTGTATCGACGGAAACCGCACCGGCGGAATCACCCTCGGCGGCGCCATTAGACGCCTGAGCCGCCCCTCCCAACGGGGTGGTGACCATCAATAATCCCGCCGCCCACACCAAAAGTGTCAGTCTGCTTCCTTCCGTTCGAGACCCTCCCACTTCTCTCGTCGTACACGAAGCAGACCGCGAAGGGTTCGAATCGCCTTCAACCGCGAAGGGCGTTGGTGCAGGTCGTACCGCAGATTGAGGGGTGACTCGCTGATGCGCCGCGCATGGGGCGCAACGAGTCCCAGAAGCTCGAGGTTAGCTGCCCAGCCGTCTCCGGTGAGGAGCGGTCCGGGCTGATCTCGAAACGCCTTCTTGAGAACGACTAGGCGGTAGGCCCGGAAGCCACATAGGGGGTCCGACACCGGGGCTTTCGAATAAGTCTTTCCCAAAACCATCGGGGCGATCCGTCGCGCCCACTTCACCGGGCTCGGGACCGGCCGCCCGTTCTCCTCAATGTTGCCCGCCACCACATCGGCTCCGCCCTCGAATCCCTTAACTAGGTCCACGAGGTGTTCCGGGCTCTCGGTGAAGTCGCCCTGGATCACGACGGCCGCGTCTCTCTTGGGGTAGCTCGTGCGCTTCAGCGCCTCCCGAAGCAGGTGCTCCACGGCGCGGGGATATCCCACGCGCTGCTCCTCACGCAGCACTCGGACCGGAAGAGCCTTTTGGTACCGAGCCAGCACGTCCTGTGTCTCGTCCGTTGAGGCATCGTCCAGCACCAAGACCTCATAATCCCGGGCAAACTCCAGCATCACCTTTCGGATTTTCCAGAGCAGCACACCGATAGTTCGGCCTTCGTTGTGCGCGGGAATACAGACGTAGATCAACGGCTCACACCATTAGGAGTACGCGGAACGGACGCAACTCTCGGAATCGGACCGGCGATACACAACCGGGAACGAGGCAGAAATCTAATACAGAAGCCAGATCAGCGCGGTCCCGGGTGGCTCAGGAGGACTCATCCTTCGGTCTCGTTTTCCAGCGCCGATGTTGCCAGAAGTATTGCTCCGGAGCCTCCCGAACACGCTGTTCCAGGAGCGACGTGTAACGCTGAGTGAGTTCCGCGATGGCGTCATCGGGCGGCAAACCCCGCCGCACCGGAATCCTCTCTGCCCGGACCCGGTAGCGTGACGGCCAGCCGGGCAGGCGAACGGCAGTGCCCAAGAAAACCGGCGCTCCACTCCGGAGGGCGAACATGGCAGGCCCCTTCGGGGTCGCTGCGGTCTTACCGAAAAAACTCACGAAGATGCCCCGCCTACGGATATTCTGATCCGAGACGAACGCGGCCACCCGCCCCTCGGCCAGGGAACGGCGGGCCAGATGCAGCGCATCGTTCTTGACCATCACCGTCAGTCCAAGTCGGCGGCGTGTCTCGACGAGGTAGTCGTCGAACATCGGGTTCTTTTGGCGATGTGCCACCACATCCATGGGCACGCCTCTAGCGGCAGCCGAAGCTCCGGCGATCTCCCAGTTGCCGAGGTGCCCCGAGACGACCACGGCGCCGGCTCCCTCCTCCACGGCCTCGCGGAACTCCTCGAAGCCCTCCATATCCGTCCGGTCGACGACCTCACACGGGTCCATGCGAGAGAGGCGGAACGTCATGGCCGCTTCCCTGGCCAAATGCCTATAGCTGTCGCGAGCGATACGCGCGCGCCACGCTGAATCCTGCTCCGGGAATGCCAACGCGAGGTGACGATCCACATCGGAGCGCCTGACCCGGAAGACTACTCCTCCCAACCAGCCCAAGGTCGCGCACATGCCGAGGGCGGCCCGCTCTGGTAGCACGCCGATCATCCAGGCCAATACTCGGAAGGCGAGGAATTCCAGACGGTACCGGAACAACACCTGGCTCAAGCCTCCGTGGCCTCGCCCGAGGAGGGCTCCGAGAACTGAAGCTCGTAGAGCCTCCGATAGAGTCCCCCTGATGCGTGGAGCAACTCGTGATCGCCGCGTTCGACGATTCGCCCTTCGTCGATTACCAGGATCTGGTCCGCCCGCTGGACGGTTGAGAGCCGGTGAGCGATGACCAACACGGTCCGTCCGACCAGGAGATGGTCGACCGCCTCCTGGACGAGCCGCTCGGACTCGGCATCGAGTGCGCTGGTAGCTTCGTCGAACACCAAGATGGGCGGGTCTCTGAGGATGGATCGCGCAATTGCAAGACGTTGACGCTGCCCTCCCGAGAGCCTTGTGCCTCGCTCCCCGACCACGGTGTCGTAGCCGTCCGGAAGTCCCACGATGAAGTCGTGGGCGTTCGCCGCCCGAGCCGCTCTCTCGACCTGGTCCTGCGTGGCCGCCTGGGCGCCATACGCGATGTTCGCCCTGACGGTGTCGTGGAAGAGGATCGTTTCCTGCGAGACGATCCCCATCGCTCCCCTCAGGCTGGCGATCGTGAAGTCTCGGATGTCCGCGCCGTCGATGGCGACGCGGCCCGACGTCACGTCGTAGAAGCGGCCGAGCAGATCGACAACGGTCGTCTTGCCACCGCCGCTCGGGCCCACAAGGGCGACGACACTGCCCTTCGGGGCATCGAAGGAAACCCCGTGCAGCACCGGCTCACCGGTTTCGTACTCGAAGTCGACATCCTCGAAGGTGATCGCCTTCTCGGGGCCCACCATTGGTGCCGCTCCGGGTCGATCCCGGATCTCGACCGGAGCGTCGAGGAACTCGAACACCCGCTCGGCCCCCGCCAGCCCCGGCTGAACCAGAGCCGGTAATTTGGCCACGTACTTTACCGGAGCATATAGCTTGAGGCTGAACGCCAGAAAGCCCACGAACTGGGCGCCGGTCAGCTCGCCCTGCACAACGACTAGTCGGGCCCCGTACCAGAGAATCACCACCGTGCCCACAGTGGCCAGGGTCTCAGTGAGTGGTCCGGCCAACGCTCTCAATTTTTCGGTCCTGACGAAGGTCCGGAAGTAGTCGTCGGTAATCCGGTGAAAACGTCCCCGCTCCATGGCTTCCGAGGCCGAGGACTTGACCAGGCGAATACCCGCGAGCGTTTCCTGGGCGTGAGCATTCACATCACCGGCCAGATCAAGCACTCGACGATCGCCTCTTCTCAGGCGCTTCACCAACGGACCCCACATGCCCATGGTGCCCGGGATTACGACGAAAGCAGCCAGGGTGAGCTTCCAGGAGAGAAGAACCATGATGGCTGCCGCCGCCAGGAACTCGAATCCGGAGGACAGGATCCTGGCCTGTTCCTTCGTGATGAGTTGGCGGACCTGTTCGACGTCATGAGTAAGCCGTGACGCGATCTGCCCGACGCGGGTGCGCCCAAAGAACGCCAGATCCAGCTTGAGGAGATGATCGTAGACCTCGTTGCGGAGGTCGCGTGTTACGGACTGCTCCGCCCGAGCGACCAAATAGGAGCGCCCGAAGTCGAAACAGTTCTTGACCACGAAGACCGCCAAAATTAGCAGAATGATGCCCTGTACAGCCACGAGCGGGTCACCCTCGACGTCCACGATCCGGTAGACAGTGGCATCGAGCAACCAGGTCATCCCGTCGGGACCCGCTCCGGCACCAGCGACCCCGCCTCCTGCTACCTGCCCCGAAAACAGCGTCTCGACAAAGGGGATGAGCAACAGGAACGCGGACGCGTCGAGTGCGGCGAACGCGAATATGGAGACCACGGCCGCCGTGAATACACCGGCATGCGGTCTCAGGTAGGAAAGAATACGGAGATAGAGCTTCACGAAGATGGCCCCGAGAGTCTCTCGTCCTCTGGATGGTTCATTAGGGGCAAGCTACCGTATTCTCTTATCGTGAAGAACTCCAGCCCGCTTCGATCCGGCCACGCCTTTGGAGGCGCCACGATAACATGAGATCCGACTCGGTTAGACGTCTCATCGTATTTCGCAAGCGCCTCCTCGCTGCGTCAGAGACGTTTATTCCAGCCTAGGCCGATACCGTTCCCGGCTGGGACCCTATGCTCGCCGGGTTCACGTGGGAGACCGAGGGCCGCCGACTGCTAGCCGACCTCCCGACCTCGGTGCTGCGCGACCATGCGGTGTTGCCGCGCTTCGCCCGCCGCAGTCTCGGTTGGGGGTTCTTCAGCAAGGCCTGGGAAGGTCATCTGTCCGACTGGCAACCCGAACTCGTTCACGCGCACTTCGGACCAGACGCCCTCGCACTGATCCCCGTGGTGCGGCGCTTGAATCTCCCGTTGGCCGTCACGTTCCACGGATTCGACATCACGATCGACACCCCTGTGAATTCCTACCACCGCCGCCGCCACGAAGTATTCGCCGCCGCACAAACCGTCTTTTCGGTCTCAGACTTCATCCGAGAGCGATTAATCGCCTGCGGCTGCCCAGCGGAGAAGATCGTCACCCACTTCATCGGCATCGACAACGAGCGATTTCGGGCACCCGCCGAGAGCGAACGGGACATTCCAGTGCTTTTCGTCGGACGACTGAAGGAGAAGAAGGGGTGGCGCCTTCTTCTCCAAGCCATGGCCGAAGTGCAGGCGCGACACCCGCACGCTTGCCTACATATGGTCGGCGACGGGCCGGATCGCAGAGCCGCCGAAACGCTTGCCGAAGAACTCGGTGTCATGGTCACTTGGCATGGCCCGCTGAATCCCGACAGGGTGGCTTCGCTCATGGCCAGGGCTCAGGTGTTTTGTCCGCCGAGCATCGTTGCTCCCAACGGTGATACCGAGGGCCTAGGGCTCGTCAATCTCGAGGCACAGGCGTCAGGTGCACCCACCGTCACCTTCGCGAGCGGTGGGGTGCCCGAAGGAATCGACGACGGGGTGACGGGCGTTGTGGTGCGTCCGACCACTGCCCCTGCCCTGGCCGGCGCGCTGAGCGACTTGCTCAGCAGCCCCGAAAAGCTCGAGAGAATGAGCCAGGCAGGGCCGAAGTGGATCGCCGAACGCTTCCGTCTCGACCGGCAGGGCGAGCTACTCGGCAGTCACTACGAGGAGATCGTCGAGCGGTGGCATGCCCGTCCTTGAAGCCCTAAGGGCTTCCCGCGGGCACGGCACCAGACGGACGCGGAGTCAGCCGCGCGATCGGTACGATCATCTCTTCTGGCGAGACCCCACCATGGAGGAACGAGTTCCGGTACCTCTGCTGGTATTCCCTGAGCTTGGTCGGATAGACGAAGAAATAGTCGTCGAGCGCCAGGACGTAGGTGGTGCCCAACCTACCCTCGGGTAGCCGCAGGTCTGCGTGATCGGACGTGGCGAAAGCGGCGGACGCGTCCTCCGCCCTGAGATCCTGCCCGAACTTATAGCGCAGGTTGCTCGTGGCGTCCTTGCGCGCGAATACCGTGGTGGGATGCTGGCATAGGATCGAGCCGTGATCCGTCGTCATGATGACGTTGTGGCCGGCAATGGCGGCCTCTTTCAGCACCGAGAACGCCGTCGATCCTTTGAACCACTCTCTCGTGAGACTACGCAGAGCGGCTTCGTCCTTGGCCACCTCCATCAGGATGGGCGACTCGCTTCGCCCGTGGGTCATGAGGTCCACAAAGTTGAAGACCATCGCGATGACGGAGCCTGGGCGCTTGAGCGCCGAGCGGACCCGCCCGCGGACCTGCTCGCTGTTGCGATCCGTGAAAATCTTCTCGTAGTGCACCGGCACGTCACGGCCGGTAATCCTCTTGAGTTGCTCCTCGAGCAACTCGTCCTCGAACGCGTTGAGGCTGCCCTCATCGTCCGAGCGATCCCACCAACTCGGACGGTCCTTGGCGATTTGGTCCGGATACTGCCCGCTGAAGATCGCGTTCCTGGAATACGGCGTAGCAGTCGGCAGGATCGAGTAGTGGTAGGACTCCTCGATCTCGAAGAACTCAGATATAAGCGGTGCGATAACCCGCCACTGATCCAATCGCATGCAGTCGAGCACCACCAAGAATACGGGGTCCTCACCCAAGAGCGGCACCACGTGGGTCTCGACCACATCAACCGATAGGGGTGGCCGCTCACCTTCGTCGCGCAGCCACCTGGGGTAGTGCTTACCGACCCACACACCGAAATCCGTCCGAAGGTCCGTCATGAGTGATTGGACGGTGTCGAGCAGACCGGCCTCGCCCTCTTCTTCGAGCAGGATGTGCCAGTCCGTGAGCTCGATGTAGACCTCGGCGAAGTCCTCTGCGGAGCGTGCCTCCTGCCGCTCGATGGAGAGCCTGCCGAATCGCGCCGCGAAGTCCTGGGCCACACGCTGCTGCCGGATGGACGACCCCTCCAGTATGCGTGTCACTATGGATAGGACCTGCCGCGGACTGGTGGGTTTGACCAGATAGTCGTCCACACGCCGACCGATCGCCTCGTTCATGGTGTGGTCCTCCTCGGACTTCGTCACCATCACGACGCGTGCGTGCGGATCCTCTCGTCGCAGAATCTCCAAGACCTCCAAGCCGCGCAGCCCCGGCATCTGCTCGTCGAGCAAGACCAGGTCGTACGGATGCTCGCGCATGAGCACCAGCGCGTCATCACCGTTGGTGATCGCATCGACGTGGTACCCGCGCGCCTGCAAGAACAGGAGGTGGGGCTTGAGGAGATGAATCTCGTCGTCGACCCAGAGGATGCGCTTTCGGGTGGGTTCCATGGCGGGAAAGCTAAGGCCGGCCCCTAGATGAAAGAAGATACCGACCGTCTACTGGCTCTTGGGGGCCTGTTAGCTGGCCCCGTTTTCATTCGGGTCGGCTCCATTAAAAAGCAACAACCCCACGAACACCCAGAAGAAGATCTTGGCCGTCAGGATGAGCAGCACGAATCCGATGATAGACCAGACCGGATAGTCCACCCTACATGCTGATCGTGTAGGGGAACCAAGACCCGATGGGTTTTCCGCCCTTCTTGGCCGGCGCGAAGAACCACTCGGACGCCTCGCGCACGAGGCGCTTGTTGTAGTCGCTATCCGTCGTGGGCGGTCGGAGCTGCGTCGAGTCGGCCACCACGCGGCCGACCTCGTTTACGAACACCCATATCTCGACTTCCTGACCCCGCAGATCCTTGTTGGCCGGCGGAATGATCATACTGCGCGGCGCGGGCGGCACGAGCCGAAAGAAGCCCTCGGCCGCGTTTCCACCGTCACCTCGTCCGTCGCCTTCGGCGAGTCCTGGTCCTTCGGGCCCTGGGCGATCGCCGAGAACCGATGCCGTCTCGATCTCCATCTCCTGCTCCATCTCGAGCTGTAGAACGGGCTCGCTCGTGGGCAGAGGAATCTTAGGAGGAATGATGGGGCGCGGCGGCGGCAGTCTCAGGCTGACCGTCTGCATACCCCCTGAGGCGGCCCGGTTGTCTCCAGCCCGCGGACCTGCGGCGGCGAACGGTGATTGCAGCGGACCCTCGGATGACCAAAGGAAGAAAATCAACACGTGAAACACCAAAGACGCCAATAGCCCGTTCCGCCAGAACTTACGCTCAGCGAAACGCCTTTCCGCGAGACTGAGGGTATGGCTGGCGTTAAGGGTCATTAGGTAGTCACTTCGCTCGTGCCTGCGAGAACATCGATATTTATTGTACTGTCCTATCCGTGTTTGGGTTTCGCCTGCGGTGCCCCAACCCGCGGCCGGCCGGTCGAGATCCCGCACTTCTAATCCCCGTTCGGCAGGCGGCCATGAGTATACCAGAGACCACCCCATCAGGTTCGCGAGAGTCGTGGGGCAGTCGGTTCGGGTTCATCATGGCGACGGCGGGGTTCGCCGTCGGGCTAGGTAATATCTGGCGTTTCCCCTATGTGACCGGGAGTAACGGGGGCGCCGCCTTCCTGCTCGTCTACGTCGCGTTCAGCGCCTTGATCGGCATCCCGCTGCTGACCGCCGAGATCGGTCTGGGCCGCAAACTCGGCCTCTCGCCGCTGGCGGGAATGAGGAAAGCCACTGGCAGCGCCTCGCACCCTTGGAACGCAATCGGGTGGATGGGCACCGCGACCGCAACGATCATCATGGGCTACTACCTGATGCTGCTCGGGTGGATCGCAGGCTACTTAGTCATGGCCATATCCGGGGACCTCGCGGCGCCCCCTCAAGGGGATCACGCGGCGCTCTACGAGAGCTTCATAGCACGGCCCGGAATGGTGCTGGCGTACACGGGTGCGGTGACCGCCGTGATGTGTGCCATCGTGTGGAGGGGGGTACGCCATGGCGTGGAGCGGCTGGCCAAGGTCGGAATGCCCCTGTTCTTCGTGATCCTTCTGGCACTGGCTATTCGCTCTTTGACGTTTCCCGGCGCCGCCGAGGGGCTGGCCTGGTACCTCCGTCCCGACTTCTCCGCTCTGGACGGTGAAGCGCTGCTCATCGCGCTGGGTCAGGCCTTCTATTCGATCGGGATCGGCATGGCGGCAGCGTTCGGATTCGGGAGCTACCTGGACACAGCCAACAGCGACGTGCCTGGGAGCGCGGCCATCGTCGTCGCCTTCGATACCATGGTGGCGTTCATCGCGGGGCTGGTCCTGTTCCCCGCCCTGTTCGCGTTCGGGTTGGAGCCCGACGCCGGACCCGGGCTGCTTTTCGTGACAATGGCGAACCTCTTCGGTCGCATGCCGGCCGGGCAGCTTCTGAGCATCGCCTTCTTCTTCCTGCTGCTTCTGGCGGGCGTGACATCGGCCGTGGCTCAGATCGAAGTGCTCGTCGCCACTCTCGAGGACTCCTGGAGCATCGGCCGAACAAAGGGTGTGATTTTCATCGGTAGCGGGCTGCTGTTGCTCAACGTTCCGGTGGTGCTGTCTCAGGGTCCGTGGTCGGATTTCACTGTGTTTGGTATGGATCTGTTCGTGCTAACCGACTACGTGTCCGGAAGCCTCCTGCTGCCCATCGGAGCGCTGACTCTGGCTCTCTACATAGCCATATCGTGGGGCTGGCACGGGTTCCGAGACGACCTGAATCAAGGAGCTGGCACGGTTAAGGTCGCGGCTGGCTGGAGGCCCTTCGTGATGGTGCTTATTCCCCTAGCAGTCGCAACGATCCTGCTGGTGGGCCTCGGGGTGTTCTAGGCGCCGTCCGAGACGAGACCTACGGGGCCTAGGGCGCTTGCTACCTCCTCCCCCTTTGGACAACTTCGTTCCTCGCCTGGGGATCGGACCCGCGATCATATGAGCTACGGATGACAGACACCATAGAGAACGTCCCGAGAGGCCTTCGCCCTAATCTGCCCAAGCGCCCCGCGATGGACGGGGACACGTGGGCACAGATTCAGGCGGCTCAGGAGAAGATGAAGGAGCGCGAGTACGTCCGCTTCTCGGTTTTTCAGGTCGATCCCGCCTGGCGCCGACTCCCGCGCGCGGAGCGGGAGCAGCAGAAGGAAGAGTTCGAGTCGGCTATCGCCGACAGGATCACGTCTATGATGATCTACTCGTACGCGCTTGTAGGGACTCGCGGCGATGCCGACTTCATCCTTTGGCAGGCAGGCCGCGACCTCGATTTGCTCCACGATCTCGCCTCGGCGCTCAACCAGACCGCGTTGGCCGGATACCTCTCGATCCCACACTCCTACTTCGCGATGACCAAGCGGTCCATCTACCTGAACCGTTACGAGGAAGAGTACATAGCGGCATACGGGAGCGCAGAAACTGTGGACCGATCTCGGGTGGCTCTCAATCCACGGGGGTCCAAGTACCTGTTCGTCTATCCGATGGCCAAGACACGCGAATGGTACAAGCTCCCACACGAGGACCGGCAACGCATGATGGACGAGCACATCCGGATAGGGCATCAGTGGCCGGATGTGAAACTCAACACCACCTATTCGTACGGGATAGACGACCAAGAGTTCGTCATGGCTTTCGAGGCGGATCACCCCGGCCGTTTCGTCGACCTGCTGATGGCATTACGGCTCTCCGAATCGTCGGCCTACACACTCTTCGACGTGCCGGCCTTCACCGGTCTCGCGATGTCGATGCGTGACACCTTGGACTCCCTGGGTTGAGGCGCTGACCCGGTGACCACAGTCCAGTCCGATCCTGACATGACCGGAGAAGCCGGAGACGAGCAGGAGCAGAATCAGGAGCAGACCTCCGGCAAGGTTCGGGCTCTCTACGAACTGACCAAGCCCGGCATTGCGGGATACGTAATGATCACCGCTGGAGTGAGCTACTACGTAGGCGCCCGGGGGCAGGCGGACTTCTTACCGATCACGCATACGCTTGTGGGCGTCGCATTGGGTACGGCTGGGGCGCTCGCCCTCAATCAGTACGTAGAACGGGACGTGGACGCGATCATGACGCGCACGCAGACTCGTCCCCTACCGTCCGGACGGCTCAGCCCAATGGAGGCGTTGGCGTTCGGTTGGGGACTACTCCTGGTCGGACTCGTTTATCTGGGCGTAACCGTCGGCTGGCTCCCCTCGGTTCTCACGGCCGCCTCGGCAGCCGCCTACATCCTGGCGTACACACCGCTCAAGACCCGCTCCTATCTGGCCACATTGGTTGGCGCGGTTCCGGGGGCATTTCCGACCCTGATCGGGTGGAGCGCTGCGACGGGTACGGTCGAGTTCGGAGGGGTCGTGCTCTTTTGTATCGCCTTCCTTTGGCAACTTCCGCACGTCCTGGGGCTGGCGTGGCTCCTTCGGGAAGACTACGCCCGGGTCGGGTTCTTTCTGAGCCCCCCGACAGACCCCAAGGGCGTCCGCATCGGCAAGCACATGGTGTACCACTCGGTATCCCTCCTTCTGATCAGCACGCTGCCGACGTTTCTCGGGATGACCGGTTGGATTTACTTGGCCGGCGCGGTGGTCCTAGGATTGATCACGTTGGGTTTCTCCGTCGCGGCCGCAATCGAGATGTCACGGATCCGAGCCCGCAAGGTTTTCTTCTGGTCCTTGCTTTATCAGCCGGCATTGCTGGCGCTGCTCCTCATCGACACCGTCCGCATCTAGTTGCCTGGAGGCAAGCCATGATCAGCCCTAGATCACTCGCCATTTCCGCTCTCGCCGTCTTCGCCCTAACGACTGACGCCGTGAGCCAGGACCGCCCCCGCCTCCGGGACCTCGGTGTTACGGTCGGGGTGTTGGCCCCAGGACCGCTCAACGCCATCACCGACGTTGACGGTGTCCTGGTTGGACAGGTGACGGTAACGGACGGCGAACGGGTGAATACAGGAGTCACGGCTATCAGACCCCATGGCGGAAGCCTCTATCACGACCGGGTGCCGGCGGCCATGTACGTCGGGAACGGGTTCGGAAAGCTCCTGGGTGTGACCCAGGTTCGGGAGTTGGGCGAGCTGGAGACACCGGTGCTGCTGACGTGCACGCTGTGCGTATGGAAAGCGGCCGATGCGATGGTGGAGTGGGCCCTCGAGCAGCCGGGCATGGAAAATGTCGGATCGTTGAACGCCGTGGTAGGAGAGACCAACGACGGTGGACTGAATGACATTCGGAACCGTCCTATCACGCCGGCCCACGTGCGTGAAGCCATCGAATCGGCGAGTGCCGGGCCGGTCGAGGAAGGCTCGGTTGGAGCAGGCCGTGGCACCCGCGCCTTCGGGTGGAAGGGCGGCATCGGCACCAGTAGCCGGGTGCTGCCTGAGAGCCTCGGTGGCTTCACCGTCGGTGTGTTGGTCCAGTCGAACTTCGGTGGAATCCTCACCATGGCCGGCGCACCCGTCGGACAGGAATTGGGGCGCTATTCCTTCCGAAACGCGATCGAGGGTGACAGTCAGGATCAAGGCGCCGGGGCCGGTGATGCCGAGGGTGCACCCACCAGCGAATGGACCGACGAGGACGAGGGCCAGGGGTCGATCATGATAGTGGTAGCCACCGACGCCCCCCTCTCCCCCTTCAAGCTGGAACGCCTGGCCAAGCGAGCCATCATGGGGTTGGCCCGGACCGGCTCGTTCGCCGGCAACGGCTCCGGCGACTACGTGATCGCCTTCTCGACCGCCGAGGGCGTGCGGCGCCAACCCGACGAAGAGTGGACAGAGCTCATAGAGGTGCCGAACGATCGGATCTCGGCTCTGTTCGAGGGGGCTGTAGAGGCCACCCAGGAGGCGATTTACAACTCGCTACTGAAGGCGACCACCGTGTCGGGCATGGGGCGCACAGCCGACGCAATCGACGTCGACGAGGTGGCGCGGGTGCTCCGCGAGTACAACGTGCTCCGCCCTTAGGGCCGGAACGTCGCTAGGCACTCATAACCCCTTTCTCAGTCGCTGAGTAAAACGGCTCGCGCGTCGAAGATTTCGTCCTCTTCGCGCAACACAGCGAGTAGACTCGATCCAACTTTGCCGTCCACCGTGACGGCGGCCATGGCCTCGCCGCCTTCGTCCTGACGGGCCTGGACGTACTCCGCGATGTTCAGGCCGTGGATGCCAAGCATCGTCCCGACCTTCCCGATGACGCCGGGTACGTCCTTATTGCGGAGCACCAAAAGACACCCCTCGGGTTTGATACTCAGGGTGAAGTTGTCGATCTGGACGATACGCGGGTGCAGCTGATCCCCCAAAAGGGCTCCACATACACGGACCTTCCCGCGCTCCGTTTCCAACACCACTTCTATGTACGCCGAGTAGTCCGGACGCTCCTCAACCAAGCCCGTACCGATAGAAATATTCCTCGAGTCGGCCAAATGGAGAGCGTTCACGAAGTTCACGTTGCGGCGGCCAACCACCGGCGTGAGCATTCCGGTCATTATGGCCGCGGAAAGGGGATGGAGGATCTCCCCCGTCTCGGCAGCCAGCCCGATGTCCACTCGGCGCATTCCGCCCCAGCCCAACACAGCCGCCACCCGTCCTACCTTACGAGCGAGATCGAGGAGGGGCCGTACGACCTTCAACTCCTCTCCTCCGATCGCAGGAGCATTGAGAGCCCTCGAGAGGTCTCCTTCGAGGAGGGCAGCCCGAACGCCTTCGGCGATCTCCGACGCCACCAGTTCCTGCGCCTCAACCGTGTACGCCCCGAGGTGAGGGGTGAGAACTAAGTTCGGTGCCCCCCGGAGAGTACTGTTCTCGGGAAGCGGCTCCGTCTCGTATACGTCGAGCGCCGCTCCGGCGATCTCTCCCGCCTCGAGAGCGGCCACTAGAGCGTCCTCGTCGACCACACCTCCGCGGGCCGCATTGATCAGGAATCCGCTCGACTTCATCGCCTGGAGTTCCTTAGCACCGATCATACGCTCAGTATCCGGCGTCAGCGGCACATGCAGCGAGATGACGTCGCCCTGCGCCAGCACCTGGGCAAAGGTGACACGCTCTACTTCGATCTGCTCGGCCCGTTCTTCCGTCAGATACGGATCATGTGCGATGGTCCGCATTCCGAAGGCCCGTGCCCTCTTGGCTACCTCGGCGCCGATACGGCCCGCGCCGACGAGCGCCAGAGTCTTGCCCCGAAGCTCGATGCCGGAGAACTGCGAGCGCGCCCAGTCTCCCCCCCGGACAGAGTTGTCGGCCGCCGCGACCTTGCGCGCAACCGAGAGCATGAGCGCCATGGATAGTTCGGCAGCGGAGACGGTGTTGCCCTCTGGAGCATTGATCACCGGGATCCCATGCTCGGTGGCCACCTCGAGGTCGATATTGTCCACGCCGACCCCAGCTCGGCCCACGACCCGAAGGTTGGGCGACACCCCGAGAAGCTCACGCGTCACCTTGGTCGCGCTACGCACAATCAACCCGTGCGCACTGGCCATGGCTTCGTGTAGCTGCTCGGTGTCCCACCCGTCGGCCACGATGACTTCGAATCGGTCGTCCCCCGTGAGAGGCGCGAGCCCCGACGTCGAAATCTTGTCGGCGGCCACCACTATCATTTTGTCACTCATGTGAGCACCTCCTCAAGCGCCTCCAACACGGCCTCGAGCTCCTCCGGTGAATGATCACCCATGTGTCCGATTCGGAAGGTCGTGCTTTTCAGCTTTCCATATCCGCCGCCGATAACGAACCCGCGCTCCTTCACGCCCGCGACGACAGAGGGCCCCTCCACGTCTTCCGGCAACGCAACGCACGTGACGGTCGGTGACCGTGCGCCCTCGGGGGCCAACACGGAAAGTCCGACGCCGTGCTCAGCTCGCATCGTTGCGACCCACTGTTCACAGCGCTCGGCCATGGTACGGTGCCGGGCCCAGCGACTTACCATCCCTTCGGCGGAAATACGTCGAAGCTGTTCGGCCAGCGCGTAGAGGAGCGACACGGCCGGAGTCGTCGGCGTCTGAAGGTTGTCGAGCTGTTTCGCGAACAGCTCGAGATCGAAGTAGACACCCTTTCGGGTCGCCGTCTTCGACCGCTCCATGAGCCTCTCAGAGGCCACGCCGAACGCCAGTCCCGGCGGCAGCGCCAAGGCCTTTTGGGAGCCCGTCAATACGAAGTCCAGCTGCCATTCGTCGCTCAGGACCTCCACACCCCCAACTCCAGTGACCGAATCGACCAACAGAACGACGTCATCACTCTCGCGTACCGCCCGCGAGATGTCGGCCAGCGGGTTCAGCGCGCCGGTCGATGTCTCCGAGTGAACAACCGTCACGGCGTCGTAATCACCGCCGGAGAGCCGGTCTCGCACGGCATCGGGGGAGAGGGCCTGCCCCCACTCGACATCCAGCGTATCAACCTCGAGCCCGCACGCCCTAGCGATGTCGGCGAAACGCGCGCTGAACGCTCCGTTGACCAGGCTCAGCACTCTGGAGCGAGCTCCGTTGCGTACCGCCGCCTCCATGAGGCCGGTGGCGGACGACGTCGAAATCATGACCGGACTCTCCGTCCGGAACACGTCCTTGAGGCCGGTCTGCAACTCGCCCATCAATTCTTTGATGGCGGGGCCCCGGTGTCCGATGAGTGCCCTCGCCTGCGCTTGGAGGACGTCAGGATGAACTTCGGTGGGGCCAGGAAGAAAGAACCGGCCGAAAACCTCGGAAAGCGGTGGCTCCACTGCTTATCTCCTGGTCACAGACTGAGTGTAGTCTTGCCGGGCGGGGCGCAGGTCCAGCCCGTGGTCCCGGCCCGCCGAGTGGGACCGGCGCAAGATAACGCCTGCGTTGGCGCCGGAAAGACCCCGGAGTTCAACGCCAGGATCGCTCCCATCGCATGTAATGGACAGCCTGAACCCCGCCGTCGGCCAAAACTTCGAGGCCAGCTGGATCACGATAGGCTTGCCGATAGAACACGTAAGCGACGTTCGCCTGGATCATGAGCTTCGCACAGGTAGCGCACGGACTGGCAGTCACAAACGCCACCTTCCGTCGCTGCGCCCCGGGAGACTTTACCAGCGCATTCTGCTCGGAGTGGATACATCCACAGCTCCCCGGTGTGGGGCTGTCGCACTTATTGGGAAAGCCACGTGCGTTTCCGTTGTACCCGATGGCCACGACGTGCTCGAGGTGTTGATCGGTGATCACGGTTCCGACCTGGAGCCGGGCACAGGTGCTACGCTTGGCCAACTCCTCGGCCATGCGCATGTAGACCTCGAAGAGCGGCGGGCGCACCACCGAGGCCTCATCAACCGGCTCGGCGCCGACGTTGAGGGGGTGCGTGTTCTCGGGAACCAAGTCCTTTTGGAAAGTAGACATCGGCTCAGGCCGCTGAATCCATCAGGTCGAGGACTTCTCGCAGCATAGTCCGGCCTTTGTCTTTCGCGTAGAAGCGTCGCACATGCTTGTACCGCTCTGCGGAAGGCATGGCCACGCCTTCGGTGACGACCCAGTCCTGCAACGGTCCCGGCCTGGGGCCCCACCATCCCCGTTCCACAAAATCCTCGTCCAACATCAATACAACGGGAATCGATCGGCTCTCGCCGCCAGTAAGGTGAGCATCCATCAAGTCCAGATTTTCGTCGCGCGACAGGACGCGAAAGTCGAGACCTGGGGCTTCTTCCGCCAGCTGGGCTAGTACAGGCAGCAGGTTGACGGCGTCGCCGCACCAGTCTTCAGACAGCGCGAGAAGATGCCACTCGCTCGGAAGGCGTCGGGCTTCCTCTAGGATCTCCGGTGGAATGGACACCCGCTGGTAGACCCCGTGCCACAAATCCTTGTTCTTCTCGACCGACTCCAGGTACGAACCGAAGTCCGTAGCGGCGAGATAACGTTCTTTCATGTTCATGACTTCAGCGGGCTCCTCCCGAAGGAGAATAAGGAGTGATCACACCTTGTTCCGTGCCGCTTTCTTGCGCTCGTGTATATCTAGGTACCGCTTCCGGAGACGGATGCTGTCCGGCGTGACCTCGATCAGCTCGTCGTCGTCGATGAACTCCAGTGCGAGCTCGAGTGTGAGTTCCCTGGGAGTCTCGAGCCGAATGTGCTCGTCGGACGAGGTGGTTCTCATGTTGGTGAGCTTCTTACCCTTACAGACGTTCACATCGAGATCGCCTGGACGAACGTGCTCGCCGACGATCATGCCGCTGTAGACCGCCTCGCCAGGTCCGATGATCATGGTCGCCCGTTCCTGGAGGTTGAAGAGCGCAAACCCGACCGAGGCGCCTTCTCGATCCGCCACCAACACTCCACGCTTGCGGCCGATGAGGGGTCCGGCGTGCGGGCCGTATTCGAGGAACCGGTGGTGTAGCGTTCCCTCTCCACGCGTGTCGGTCATGAACTCGGAGCGATAGCCGAAGAGCCCCCGGGCTGGCACTCGGAAGCGCAGGCGCACCGGTCCGCGGTCCGTCGGCTTCATCTCGATCATCTCGCCTCGGCGAGGACCCATCTTTTCCATCACGGCCCCGATGAACTCATCGGGGATCTCGATGACGGCTTCTTCGAAGGGCTCCATTCGGCCTTCAGGGCCCTGCTTTTCGATCACGCGCGGGCGCGACACCTGAAACTCATACCCTTCTCGGCGCATCGTCTCCATGAGAATGGTCAGATGGAGCTCTCCACGCCCTGCCACGGTAAAGGTGTCAGGAACCTCGGTGTCATCCACCCGAAGCGACACATTGCGCTCAAGCTCCTTCTTGAGCCGATCTCGCACCTGCCGAGTGGTGACGAACTTGCCGACCCGCCCCGCGAACGGTGAATTGTTCACCGTGAAGTCAACGGACAGCGTGGGTTCCTCAACCGCGATCCCGTGAAGTCGGTCCCGGACCTCAGGATCGCTAATCGTAGTACCGATCTCGACCCCTTCCAGGCCGGCCACTGCAACGATCTCACCGGCCGACGCCTCTTCGACCTCAACCCGCTCGAGCCCTTCGAACCCATAGAGATGAGTGACCTTATCCCTCAGGGCATCCTCTACGGACACCTCACCCGGGTCTCCCAACGGAAGCAGCGTTACCGCATCCCCGACGCGCAGACGTCCTCGCTCGATCTTGCCGATGCCGATCCGTCCCAAATAGCTGGAATAGTCCAATGTGGAGATCAGCATCTGGAAGGTGCCGTCCGGGTCTACCAACGGCGGCGGGATACGCTCGGTGATGATGTCGAAGAGGGGGCCCAAATCCCCTCCCGTGGCCTCGGAATCGGTGCTGGCCCACCCGTCGCGGCCGACGGCGTAGAGGAACGGGGCGTCTAGCTGGGCATCGGTTGCCTCGAGGTTCATGAACAGCTCGAGGACCTCGTCGTGCACCTCCTCGGCGCGGGCGTCTGAACGATCCACCTTGTTGATCAGGACGATCGGCTGAAGTCCTAACTCAAGGGCTTTGCGCGTAACAAACCTGGTCTGTGGCATGGGCCCTTCGGCCGCATCGACAAGCAGGAGCACCCCGTCGACCATGCGCAAAATGCGCTCGACTTCCCCACCAAAATCCGCGTGACCGGGGGTGTCGACGACGTTCAGCTTCATCTCGCCCCAACGCACTGAGGTGTTCTTGGCGAGAATGGTGATGCCCCGCTCACGTTCGAGCGGGTTCGAGTCCATTACCCGCTCCTGGACCGCTTCGTGGTCGGAGAACACACCTGCTTGACGTAGCATCTGGTCGACCAGTGTGGTCTTGCCGTGATCCACGTGGGCGATGATGGCGATGTTCCTGATGTTCATTGTGCTGACTCGGTGGCGCCCAGGCCCTGAGAGCCCCGGGATCACGATATATACCCTGAATATCGCCGCGCTCGGGCGGTCGATTGTTAGCCTGAAAAGGTAACGGAAAGACCTGAGAAGGTCAGTCTCCCAGTACGTGTGAGAAGATCAAAGGCGCAACGATGGAGGCGTCGGATTGGATCTGAAAACGCGGAGTCTCCGGGGCGAGTTTACCCCAAGTGATTTTCTCGTTCGCGGGAGCCCCCGAATAGCCACCGTATGAAGCGGGTGCATCGGAGATCTGCGCGAAATAGCCCCAAAATGGCGTGTCCCGCTTCAGGTCCTGGATAATGCAAGGCACCGCACAGATCGCGAAGTCTCCGGCTATACCCCCACCGATCTGGAAGAAACCCACGGAGGGCCTACCCTCATCCGCACCGTTGTTCGCGAGGTACCACTCCATGAGCTGCTGAAACTGTTCCGTTCCCGACAGCACACACTGATGGTGCGGGACGACTCCCGTCATGACGTTCGCCGCGAAGATGTTGCCCGTGGTCGAATCCTCCCACCCGGGTGCGAAAACCGGGATCTCCACCTCCATCGCCGCTAGAACCCATGAGTCTTTTGGGTCGATCTGGTAGTGCTCCTCCAGAGCACCAGCCGCGAGAGTCTCGAACAAGAACTCGGACGGGAGCTTACGCTCTCCGGTCTCGCATGCCCTGCTCCATCCCTCCGCGAGGCGCCCCTCCACATGGCGCATGACATCTTCCGGAATGCACGTGTCGGTCACGCGGTTCATACCCCGGGCGTAGAGCTCGGCCTCGGCTTCGGCACTCAGCGCCCGCCAATCCGGGATCAGCTCGTACTCGCCATGAGCGAGGAGGTTGAAGACGTCTTCCTCGAGATTGGCACCGGTACATGAAATGGCATGCACTTTCTCGTCACGAATCATGCGAGCGAGGCTCACGCCCAACTCGCCGGTCGACATGGCGCCCGCCAACGCCACCAGCATCTTTCCGCCGGCCTGGATGTGGGCGTCATACGCGACAGCCGCCTCGCGAGTCTCTCTGGCATTGAAGTGCCGGTAGTGGCGCTCCATAAACTGTCTAACGTGACCCATTCTTATTCCTCCACTACAGCTCGGTAGAATTGTCTGGACTCATGCTCGGTGAGGATTGTATCCTTTGGTGCATCCGTCCGGCTTCCAGTGGGGGCCCGACGAACGTGAGGCCGACGGCAGGCGGGTGGGTGACCTCAGTGACAAAGCCGAGACCGACAACCCTTCAGGGTTCGAGTTCCGTGCCCCCGAGGATATAGGGCCTGCCGACTTCGCGTGGGGTTCGGCCGGAAAGGACTCCGAACCCGAAGAACTGAGTCGTCCCAGCTTGCGCCGACCGTGGTATCTCGCGTGGTTCGTGGACAAGGATGCGCAGGGCTTTTCACTGGAAGTCTCTCGGCGACTGAGCGACTGAAGTAGCTCTCAGCGTCTCTGTAGCACACGTCCGGGCAACCGACCCGTGAACTCCCCACCGGAAATGGCCGCCTGGCCGTTGACGAAAACCTCGACCATACCTTCAGAGAGCTGATGCGGCTCGGTGAAGGTGGCGGGATCGTTCACTCGGGCCAGGTCGAACACGACGATATCCGCGTAAGCGCCCTCTCGAATCGTCCCCCGGTCTGGAATCCTGAAGACCTGAGCTGGAAGCGAGGTCATGCTTCGGATCGCTGCGGCGAGGTCGACGACACCCTCTTCCACCACGTAGTACCGGATTTTACGAGCGAACGCCCCATAACTCCTCGGATGTGGCACCCCCTCACCCATCGGTGCATATCCACCGTCCGAAGAGGTCATGTTCCAGGGCTGTACCATCAGGGTTCGAACATCGTCGTCGTGCATGTTGTAGGAGACGATGCTCACGCTCCCACGTCGGAGAAGGTCAGCAGAGTAATCGACCGGATCCTCGCCCTTCTCGGCGGCGACGTCGGACAGCAGGCGCCCCTCCAGCGACTCGTCGAATACCACGCGGCGGAACTGAATTCGATCGGCTCCACCCCGGCGAGCTAGGTTTTCGACCATTTCCGCCCGGATCCTGGCGAAGGTCTCCGGTCGGTTTAGACGAGCCTTCAAAGAATCACTGCCCCCCGCTTCGGCCCAGCGCGGAATGAGAGCGGCCCCTAGCCCGGTGGACGATGCCACATAGGGATACTGATCGCTGTAGACCTCTACCCCTTCATTCCGCGCCATCTCAATCCTCTGAACGATGGCATGCCCAAACCCCCACACCGTCGGACCCAAGGCCTTGATGTGTGTAATCACGGCAGGCACACCGGCCCGACGTCCTACGTCGATCACCTCTTCCACCGCTTCGATGACACCGACCGTGTAGCTCGCCTCGTCGCGGATATGGCTCGTGTATGCGCCTCCGAACCGGGAGACGACCTTCGCCAACTCGACGATTTCCTCAGGCTCGGAGTAACTACCGGGGGCATAGAAGATGCCTGACGAAAGGCCTAGGGCCCCCTGCTCCATTCCTTGCCGGACGGCTCCCCGCATCTGGTCCATCTCCGCCGTAGTCGGCGCTCGATCCCCGGCACCTACGATCTCTCGACGAAGGGACCCGTGTGGAACGAACTGGGCCACGTTCACACCCATCCCGTGTTCGAGGAGTTGGGTCTTCTGCCGCCCGAGGTCCACCGGCCCACCCCCGTCCGGATTGATCATGACCGTGGTGAGGCCTTGAGCCAGAAGCGGTTCTCCGTGACTGAGCCCTGGGGTAGCCAGTCCCGGACCGGCATGAGAGTGTGAGTCGATGAAGCCCGGAGCTACGAACAGACCCGTGGCGTCGATTTCGCGCCTCCCCGACGCGGCAGAAAGGTCGCCCACAGCGGCCACCCGTTCGCCTTGAATGGCGACATCGCCCAAGAACCAGGGATTTCCGGTGCCGTCGAGAATCCGCCCGTGGCGGATCACGACGTCGTATGCGTCTTGGGCGGCGAGAGTCCCCGGAATGCTGACGAACAGGAGCATGAGGGCCCATGCACACTTATGAAGCCGGAACAAGGTCGTCACGGTCGGAGCCTACCTAGTAGAGGTCAAGAGCGACAGGTGGGGCAAGATGGTCGCGGACCGAGGCCGGCAACAGAGCTACAGCGACCCCAAGGGGGGCCGTCGCGGAGTGGTCGGGGCTCCTACCGGGCGCCCGCTACCTGACGGAAAGCGTGCCGGAGATCAGCCGCTGAATCGGGCGAAGTACCCCAGCACAAGCGCACCGCCCACCGGCAAATTGCGACCGTCCAGCGGCACCCTCCACCCAGCCTCGAAGGCGCCCAACGGGGTCTCATACCAGAGCGACGGCATCACCTGGACTTGAGTAAGATGACGATCGTCAGGGCCGGCGACTTCGAGGGGGCGAAGGCGAAGGTCATCCCCTAGGTTCACGCAGGGCAAAACAAAACCGATGAGCCCATGCGGGGCCCATCGGTGGGTAATATCTAAGGCGGATGGGGCTCAGCTGGACTCGTCCCCGGAATAACCGCCCTCGGCGAGGAGTTCTTTCAAACGACCCTCACGCTCGGGTAGGTTCGTCTTCGCGATCGCTCTGGCTAGCGTAATGCGGTCTTCATCCGAGACGTGGTCCAAGATGTTGATCGGAGCGCCGTAGCGCAGAAGGATGCGTTTGGCATCAATGACTACTGAGTCGGACACTAACCCTCCCCGGGCAAGCCGTGGATTTGTAACGTGAAATCCGCTAAAACTAGCCATATTCAATACTTATGCCAACGGATAGTCGTGGCGTGACGCCCCTGTCGCGCTACTCCGCCGCTGTCCTGCTCCCAGTGACTTTGGGGGCCTTGGCTGGGCTTTGGGTGACCACCACAGCTTTCGAGCGACTGCGCTCTGAGGCCGACAGCCGTGTGGCCGCTTCGGCGACGGATTTGATCCTGAGGGAAATGGGGGCCGCAACCGATGCCCTGCTGGCCGGAGCCGAATCGGTCCGGCCGACCGGAACCCTATCCACCCGCGGTCGAGGCGGCCCTGCGCGGTGATACGGTGCTCGCACTCGGTAGCTCGGCCGAGAGTCTGGAGCTGACGCTGGTGTACGGGGACGGACCTCTCGTTCGGACCGCCACAGGTCCGTTCCGCCCCACGGTGTTGGAGTCCCTCCACAGCCAAAATAAAGTCCATCGAGAGGTAAGGGACCGCCGCCGCCTAATTCATCAAACCTGAGTCCTCGAACGCGCCGGGAGAGAGAGGCGCCTCGAGATCGAAGCGCGGGATCGCAACATCGAACTCCTCGCCATCGGGACTCACGAAGGTGTAGTGCCCCTCCATAAACCCGGCCGGGGAGTGCAAGATGCAGAAGCTTTGGTACTCGTGAGAATTCCCCGGCTTCAGCGTGGGCTGCTCTCCCACCACGCCCTCGCCATCAACCTCTGAGTCCTCACCCATGGCGTCGTGGATATGCCAGTGGCGAAAGAGAAGTTTCGCCGACTCCTCCCCTTGGTTCTCCATCTCCACCAAGTAGGTGAATACGAACCGCCCCTCGTCCGGTTCGGAGTGTGACAAGGAAAAGCTGGGCTGCACGGACACGCGAATGCCCCGAGTCGTCGTTTCGTAGCTCATGAGAGCATCATAGGTAGATCGGAATGGCGGCGCCAACCGTGGCCAATCAGCGCCTGAGCCCAAACGCATCGGTGACCAACGGGCACCCATCCGGTGGCCGCCTCGGGGCTTTCCACAAATCTAGGCTTCAGCCATGTTTACGCATGAATGGCCCGTCGCCCACGCACCTCTCTCGATCGGTCGAGGACTACCTCAAGGCCATCTATTCCCTGACCGCCGGCGGGGAGGCCGCATCTACCAGCGCCCTCGCCGGGGCGCTAGAGATTCAACCCGCCTCCGTTACCGGAATGGTGAAGCGGTTGGCCGAGACGGGGTACCTCGAGCACGCACGCTATCGGGGAGCCAGACTCACCGAGATGGGTACGCGCGAGGCCCTGAGAATCATTCGGCGCCACCGCATCTTGGAGACGTATCTGTACGTTCAGTTGGGCTACTCGTGGGACGACGTTCATGCCGAAGCAGAGCGACTGGAGCACGCGGCGTCCGAGGCACTCATCGACCGCATGTCCGCGATGCTGGAGCATCCGACCCACGATCCGCATGGCGCGCCCATCCCGACCCGATCCGGTGAGATTGAAGCGTCGGACTTCGCCACTCTCGACGAGATGCGTCCAGGCACCACGGTCCAGATACGTGCGGTTCAGGACGAGGACCCGGAGCGTCTGCGTTATATGGAGGCCCTAGGGCTCACCCCCGGGGCGCAGGTCACAGTTGTGGACCAAGCCCCGTACGATGGCCCCCTCACGGTCGCGGTGACGGACTCGTCGGGTACCGAGGTCATCGGGTCGGATCTGGCGGGAAAGATCTTCGTAGCTCCGATCGTCCCGGAGTAGCTACGCCGGTGTGATGATCGCCTTGGTCACCTTGAGTCCCGCGACATCTTCCAACGCCTGACCGGCCTGCTCCAATGTGTATCGCCCCCCGATCACGGAGGCGAACGGGAGTCGGTCTGCATGGCGACCGAGCAGCCGGAGCGCACCCACCAGGTGGTGAAAGTCCGTTCCCCACTGGCCCTTCACGATGGCGTGCTTGCGGTTGATGTCGGTGTGCGGGTTTAGCGGGATGTCTCCGGCATCGGTGTAGTGCCCGGCTACCACGTATGTGCCGCCGTCCCGCAGGACATCGAGTCCTTCAGGAACAGCCGCAGGATTCCCGGACGCCTCGATTACCACATCGGCGCCACGCCCTCCGGTGGCTTCCCTCACGGCTGCTACTCGTTCCGCGACACTGGTAGTTGCGAGGTCGAGACCGGTATCCGCGCCCAGGGTCTGTCCGATCTCGAGTCGTGCCGAGGGCGCTCCGATCAGAATCACCCGCCCGGCCCCACGCAGGTTGGCGAAGGCTGCAGCGGACATCCCCACCGGTCCACACCCCTGCACCACGACCACGTCGCCCATGGCCATATCGCTACGATCGACGGCAGCGAAGCCTGTGAAAAGACCGCACCCTCCGCCGATCACGTCGTCGGCATCAAGCCCCTCGGGTAGCTTGAGGACACGGACTCCGGGCTGCAGGTAGATGCGCTCTGCCCATCCACCGAAAGGCCCATCTTTCGCGCTGTAGGTAATGCCGTAGACCTTGCGACTCGGACACCGATTCGGTTGACGGACAACGAGGCAGTGATAACACGACCCGCACACCTCGTGCACGTCCAAGAATGTGACCACGTCACCCTTCGTGAGCGGCCTTCCGAGTGCGTCGTGCTCGACGCCGGGGGCTTCGAGCACACGTCCCACGCTCACATGCCCGGGCACTATCGGATAGGGCACTCCAGCGAGCCGGCCGTGATGCAAATGGACATCCGTCCCGCACACTTCGCTAGCGATCGTCTCCAAGAGAACACCGCCCTCTTCGACCTTCGGATCCGGAAGATTCCACATCTCTATCGGGGCGTGGGCTGCCGTCATGACAGCGGCTCGTATCGGCATGTGTATCCAGAGTTGAGCGGGCTCTCGCAGAGGGCTTCTCGTCCCTCGCGGACCGACCGCATGCTCGTTAGTGTCCTTCCCATCGGGCGCTGGCCCGGCAGCTAACATACACCTAAACACCGACTAAATTGAACGACGTCATCAAGCACCTCCAGGACTGGCCACGCAGTTCCTTCGTACGAGAGCCGACACCGCTGGTGCAAGCGCCAAATCTGGCGAGCGTCCTTGGTAGAGCGCCGTCCGATGTGTTACTGAAGATGGACGCTGAGACCTCTTTTGGACTGGGCGGAAACAAGGCCAGAAAGCTCGAGTTCGAGTTGGCCCCAGACCGCTTAAACGGGGTGACGTGTGTCGTCACCTGTGGTGGACCGCAGTCCAACCATTCTCGGTTGACCGCGGCCGCAGCGGCCCGGCTGGGGCTTCGCTGCATCCTCGTCGTCAATGGCGAGATCCCGGAACCGCGAACTGGAAACGCCTACCTCCACCATCTTCTCGGTGCCGAAATCCATTCGGTGGACACCCGGGAGGAGCGCGACCCCGCGATGGCTACCGTAGCCGCTCAGGTCGAGGCGGAGGGAGGTAAGGCAATCGTCATTCCCCTGGGTGCTTCGACTCCGCTGGGAGCTTTGGGCTACGTCAGGGCGGCCATCGAGATCGACGAGCAGTTGAAGGCCCTCCCTCCGGCAGAACGCACGTGGGTGTTCGTTTCGGCGTCCTCGTGTGGCACGTATGCCGGTCTAGCCGTCGGCTTCTCTTTGCTCGGTCGGTCCGACGTCCGCTTGGTCGGTGTGAGCCCGGACGTGGATACCGAGGAGATAGAGCAGGTAACTCAGTACCTTTGCCGAGGAACTGCGGCGCTGCTAGGCACCACCGATGCGCTCCCACCCGACCTCCTGATTTCCACGGACGAGTACATAGGCGACGGGTACGGAATTCCGACAGAAGGCTCCACGGAAGCCACGTCTCTCCTCGCGCGCACAGAGGGGGTCCTCCTGGATCCGGTCTACACGGCCAAGACGGCGGCGGGAATGCTCGACTGGGCCCGGAAGAACAAGGTCCCACAGGGCGACCGATTGGTCCTTTGGCACACCGGAGGGTATCCGAGCGCCTTCGTTTGAGCGCACTGCCGCGTGGGCCTCATAAGTGAACTCGTAGCGCCCCCTCGGGTGCGACAATCGTCGAGATGGGGGAAGCGGGGCTATCCCTATTTGTCATCCTTGAGGGCCAAGTCCGAGTCTTGAAGGCGAGCTCACAGGGCAGCAGGTCCGCAAAGACGACAGAGGGAGAGCACGGAGTGAGGTTTACCGAGTCATATATTCGGATCCTAGCCTCCTTGATGTCGTGTAGGGTGGGCAAACCGTCAGGATCCGCAGTAAACTCCGACCCGAAGCGCCGGATCGATGCTGGAATAGAAATAGAGGCGATTCTCGCCCTCTACCACGACGTTCTTCTGACGAGTCTTGGTCTTGGGGTAGTCGTTGCCCTTTTCGCTCTCGATGAGCAGAACCTGGCCTTCCGCCAAACCCTCATGCAGCAAAGACAACTGCGCCAGAAGATCGTCGAGCATCATGGATTCGAAAGCATCCTGCACGTCGCCCTCGGCTTCGGCGCTCAACGCGTGTTCCGAAACTCTCGTGTGGCTCTCGAAGAATCCGTCGGCCTCGAAAGAGACCTCGTGATCACGCCTGAACCCGATTTCGTTCAGGGCCTTCGAGTCGAAGTTGGGCTCAACGCTCTGCACGTTTTCCCCGTATCGGCGCAGTATCATTCCCTGTCCTGGCGTCAGTGTTGTCGCGATGCCCGTCGGGTCTCAACGCTGGGTCTCAGACCGGCGGGCCGTTACCCTGCGAGCCCCTAAAACTCGAGAAGCTTCGCCAACTCTTCGTCCGTGAGCTCGTCAGTGGTGCGGGAGCCCATGCCGGTCGGCGACCTAGAGTGTCGCCCCCGAGTCGGAGAGGCACTGGTCGCGGTTTGTGGCGTTCCCGCATAGTCGAACTCGGGAAGGTGGACCCGGTCGAGGTCACGCTCGATGTGGTACATGAGCGACTTGAAGGCCCCCAAGTCGGCGGCGGCCACGAACGTCACGGCCGTCCCTACTGCCCCCGCTCGCGCCGTGCGGCCGATGCGGTGTGTGTAGTCCTCGGGGTCCTGCGGCACGTCATAGTTGACCACGTGAGTAATGCCCTCGACGTCAAGGCCTCTCTGGGCGATGTCGGTCGCTACCAAGACCCGAACCTTCTTCTCCGCGAATCTCTCGAGGGCTCGGGTCCGATGAGCCATGCGAAGGTTCGAATGCATCGCTTCGGTCTTGATACCGTGACGGTCGAGACGAGTCTTTAAAGCGTCTGCTCCCGCCTTGGTCCTCGTGAAGATCAGCACCTGCTCCCAGTCCGGGTCTTCCAGAAGCTTCAATAACAGGTCCGGCTTCATTTCGGGTTTGACCGAATAGACCACTTCTGTAATACCCTCGGCCTTGGTTCCGGAACGGGCCGCCTCCACCCAAACCGCATCCTTGGTGAGTCGAGAGGCCAGGTCGTGAACACCGTGAGGCATGGTGGCAGAGAACAGCATAGTCTGCCGGTCCCGCTTCATCTCGCGCAGCACTCCCTCGATTTGCGGTCGGAAGCCCATGTCGAGCATGCGATCGGCCTCGTCGAGGATGAGCGTCTGCACTCCTCCCAGCTTTACCCTTCCACGGCCCATGTGGTCGAGAAACCGTCCAGGCGTGGCGACCATCACCTCGGTGCCGTTCTCGAGCGCCTCCAGTTGGGGGCCGTAGCTGACCCCGCCGTAGATCGCTGCCGAACGGATTTTCGTTCCTTTGGCCAGCGCGTCGGTATCGTCACTGACCTGCTGAGCCAGCTCGCGGGTCGGGCACAATACCAAGACCTGCATTCCCTTCCCCGCCTCAATGCGCTCGAGGCACGGGATCATGAAAGCACCTGTTTTGCCCGTACCGGTCTGGGCTATACCAACGAGATCGTTCCCCTCCAGGCCGGCCGGAATGCCCTTCACCTGAATGGGGGTCGGACGCTCCCACCCCAAAGCCTCAATGGCCGCGCGGAGCGGGGCTGACACGCCCAGTTCCTCGAATGTCGTCGCCTCCGGAGTTGCCTCTTTCGTCTCTTCTTCCACCGGGTTCCTTCTCGGGGAGGAGCCATCCGGGACCGAATTCAACATGAAGCGGGGTGCGGACGGCTCGTAATCAGCCTATAAGTTGACGGTAAAGGCTTGAGATTAGAAGACGTACGCTACCTGAGCAGAGGTGCGGTTCGAACCAGACCACCGCCGCCTCACATAAGCCATGACGAGCAATCATGAGATATCGGTTCTATTCGTCTGTTTGGGCAACATCTGTCGGTCGCCGTTGGCCGAGGGGGTTCTGTTGCACCGCCTCGCCGAAGCCGGCCTGTCCGATCGAGTCTATGTAGACTCGGCAGGCACAGGATCCTGGCACGTCGGACAAAGGCCGGACGCCCGCTCCATCGCGGTGGCCGCGAAACACGGCGTTGAGCTCCCGGGATCGGCACGGCGTGTACGGCTCGAGGACTTCTTCGAGTTTCAGTTCGTTTTGGCGATGGACGGCAGCAATCTGGAAGACCTCAAGGGTCTGGAGTCCGGGAGTGAGGCCGACGCCGTCATACGCCTCTTGCTGGAGTTCGACCCGGAGGCCGCAGGCGAACTCGATGTGCCGGATCCCTACTACGGGGGCCCAGACGGCTTCGACAAGGTATACAAGATGGTCGACCGGGCGTGTGAAGCCCTGGTCGAACACCTGGAGCAAGAACTCGGCGCTTGAGTGTGTCCCTTCCCCCCGCGCTAACCGTCACATTGCAGCACCGGCTCACCAAGATCGCAGGGCGACCTAGCTTCATTGTCGAGAGCCGGCCTGTAGCAGGCGGTTGCATCCACCAGAGTCTGAAGATCTCGACCGACGCTGGACGAGATTTCTTTCTGAAGTGGAGCCCGGACTCGACCGAGGACGCTTTCTTGGCCGAGGCGGACGGCTTGGAAGCCCTGAGGTATCTCGGGAACCTGAGGATCCCGGAGGTAGTCGGGCATTCAGTCCCTGGCGAGACTCCGTCATGGCTGCTCTTGGAGTTCGTTCCCCACGGTCGACCCACCGACGACTACTGGGAGACGCTGGGTCGAGGCCTGGCCGACCTCCATCAGGTTAGATCGGGCCCGTATGGTTGGGAGCGCCCGAACTTTATCGGCTCATTGCCGCAAGCCAATCACGTCACGGACAAATGGGATGGCTTTTGGTGGAATCAACGGCTCCTGCCTCAATTGACTCTGGCACGCGAGGTCGGTCGGCTGCCGGGGCGATGGCACGATTGGGAGCTATTGGAGACATCTTTGCCGCAGATGGCCCCGTCGGTCATAGCTGAGCCGTCTATCCTGCACGGAGATCTCTGGAGCGGGAACGTGTTCCCCGGGCCCTTGGGCGAGCCCGTGCTGGTGGACCCCGCAGTGTACAGAGGCCACGCAGAGGTCGACCTAGCCATGACGGAGTTGTTCGGTGGGTTCCCGAATTCTTTCTACTCGGCCTACTCCGAGGCCCTGCCACCCGCGGACGGATACCGGGAGGTACGCCAACCCCTATACCAGCTATACCCGCTACTGGTCCACGTGAATCTGTTCGGAGGCTCGTACGTCGAGTCTACCAGGCAGACCCTGGACCAGCTGCTGAGCGAGAGCTGAACCCCAAGGGTGGGCTCTTCAGTCGGCCGTCGAGCCCCCAACCGAGTCCGCAACCGCTGCAGCAATCCGCTCGATCGCCTGTTGGAGTAGCTCGTCCGAAGTGGCGAAGCTGATGCGCACATACCGGTCGTCCCCGAAAGCCACCCCCGGGACCATGGCGACCCCGGTCTCTTCGATGAACCAGCTGCACAACTCCGCTGACCCCGAGATGCCCTCTCGAAAAAGAGAATCCACTCGGATGAAGAAGTAGAAAGAACCTGTCGGCTCCACAAAGGCGAGCCCGGGAAGCAGCTCGCCGAGGAGCCGCGCAACTAGGTCTCTGCGACGTCGAAACGCCGCGACCATTTCCTGGGCAGCACTGCGTGCCCGAGCGGGATCCCCGAAGGCAGTCAGTGCAGCCATTTGAGACGGCGCGGCGGCGTTCGAGGTGGTGTGACTCTGTAGCGCGTTGAGCTTATTCGCCGTATCGACGTCGGAGTAGGAGAAGCCTATCCGCCAGCCCGTCATCGCGAACGCCTTCGAAGCACCGTCGATGAGCACGTAGGGGCCCACCGAGGCTTCCGGCAGCTCGAGGATGCTGGGGGCCCTACTCCGTTCATCATCGAAATAGATTTCCCGGTAGATCTCATCGGCCAACAGGCAGACATCCCGATCCCTCGCCCACTCGGTAATCGCCCGGAGTTCGTCACTCGAATAGACCGCGCCAGTCGGATTACACGGCGAACACAGGATCAGTCCCTTGGTCCGCTCCGTGTACGCGGCCTCGAGGTCTTCCGGGGTCAGGAGGAAGTTGCGTTCAGGGCTCCCCGCCACCTCGACCGGCTCTGCACGGGCCAGCGAAACGATCTGCGGATAGCTGGTCCAGAACGGAGTAGCGACCAGCACCTCATCGCCAGGTCCGAACAGCGCGAACGCCGCGTTGAACAGGGATTGTTTGGCTCCGTTCGCAACGACCACACCCTCCCAGTCGATCGGCCGACCAGCGATGGACTCGAGGTATCCCGCGATGGCACGGCGTAGCGGTGGCATCCCCGGCGTGGGCGTATATCGGGTCATCCCCGAATGGATGCCCTCGACCGCGGCTTCGGAGATCCACTCAGGCGTGCCGAAGTCGGGCTCACCCGCGCTGAGATCGATGATGTCGCGGCCTTCGGCACGGAGGCGTTTTGCCAAGGAACTGACGGCAATGGTGGCCGAAGGTTGGAGCCGGGAGATATTATCGCTGTAATTCATGCGGGAATATTGAGGGAGGGCATCTCCCGATCAAGTTGGCCCGGCTGAGCCACACGTTGGGTCCCAC
>Ga0114999_10000716_pt1 | contig 48435 bp, 43 predicted proteins | sample ArcticOcean_MG_C_3_FD_89820 | JGI IMG/M metagenome (GOLD analysis project Ga0114999, IMG submission 89820) | Marine microbial communities from western Arctic Ocean - ArcticOcean_MG_CB8_126 | ecosystem: Environmental > Aquatic > Marine > Oceanic | place: Arctic Ocean: Canada Basin | collected...
CGCCGTCGTGCTCGAGGGCCTACGTGATCTCTTCGATCCCGTAGTCGGAGAGAAACTTCATCACTTCAGCGGCGCGCCCCCTTGGGACCTTGACCTCCGAGTGGTGCTTGAGCGGCAGGTTGGTTCTTCTGCTTCGATTTTTCCGCCTTGTCATCGCGTTTCTTGTCCATCTTTTTCTTGTTCTTGTCTTTGTCTTTCTGGCCTTTGTCGCCCATCGAACTGCTCCTTTTGTAGATGATTCTTCACAGAAGGCAGAGGTTCGCGTCCCTAACCGCTGGACTGGGCCTCTGTCGCATAGTTAATCCAAGAGCAAGAAGGAAACCGACCTCGAAACCGGGGCGCGCGGGCCTGACACGGGAGTGTCCGAGCGATGAAACCGGGCGCGAGATCGTGCATTCACATCAAGCTGATGGGTGAAGCATACAAAATGATCAGCGCTCCTGCTCATACGGTGCTCGCCGATTGGGTGATCCCGCCCGTAGACGGCCCTACCCCTCCTCTGCAGTACAGGCATCTCCACGCTGGCTGAAGCCCGGGTTGCAGCTCCAGTCATTGCCGGTAAATCCGATGTGGCCATTCGCAGGTACGACGACGGCGACGCATGCATTGCCACTCTTGGCATAGCTCCGCTGGCACTCCCAGTCATGTCCCCATGCGGTTAGAAAGCCGTATTGCGGCACGACGATCGCGACACACGAACTATCCTCCTTCTCGTGACCACGGTCACACTCCCAGTCGTTCCCCGAAGACGCCATATGGGCATGCTCAGGTGCCTCGATCGCCGCACACGAGTTCCCCTCTTGCTGAAATCCGCGTTCACAATGCCAGCTGCTTCCGGTCGCTTCGAGGAACGCGTAGGCAGGTACTACGATGGCCACGCAAGACAGGCCCTGCCGCTGGTAGCCTCGATCGCATTGCCAATCGCGCCCAGAGCTATCCAGGAACGCATTCGGTGGCACGACGACGGTGGCGCAGGTCTCGTCCACTTGCCGGTAACCTCTGCCGCACTCCCAGGTGCGCCCGTAGGAGTTGACCAGATAGGCGTTGTCGGGGGCCATGGTTTCGCTACATGACTCGTTGAGGCGCGTGTAGCCTCGAGCGCACTCCCAGCTGCGACCCCCGGTGCTCAGAAAGGCATGGGCGGGTACTGCGACGACCTCGCAAGTACCGCTGACTTCTTGATGGCCTCGGTCGCACGCCCATCGGTCACCGGCAGGATCCAGATGAGCATTCGGCGGCAGCACGACAGCTTCGCAAGACTCTTCGACCCGTTGGTACCCCCAGTTGCATTTCCATCCCTCTACGTACTGATTCACCTGAGCATTGGTAGGCAACTCGTCCGCGCCAGCATTTGCGCCGGCAACGATGCAGAGAAATAGCGCGATGACCAGTCCCGCTGGCGCGACCGGGCGGATATCTCGGCCAGGGATTCTCAACGTATCCATCCATCTACCTCTCGTTGGGTTCAAGCTGAACGCGGACATTTCATTCGTCACCTCTATGGCCATACCGAGCAACAATTGCGCCAACTACGAGGTGGATGGGATGAGCACGGTGGGTCTCTGCCCCCGAGAAATCGAACTGTGTCCTTATGTCTGTGCCGCCATGTGGGGCACAGCGGCGGTGTCCGATGCACCCAGCCACGATAGTCAACTGGAGGGCTGCGAGCCGGTTGCCGTGGCGATACAAATCCTCAGCATTACGGCGTTGGCGGCAGCGGGGGGATCCTCTTCCACGTGTTCTTGTCTCTTTTCTGGACAGGCTTTGGTTTCCTGTTTTCTCAAGTCTTTCCCGTCAGACGCCGCCTCCGCGCCGCGTGCATCATTGCAACCGCGTTGGCGACGATGCTAGCAGCTATTGGATTTATGGTAGAGCGAGGTCGGGTTTCCTAAAGGTCTTGCGCATCCCTACGCTCTGGCAACTCACTCGCCTCTCTGCGCTTGCACTACAGAACTTCCTGGCACGCCAGATCCTGGCCAAAGAACTGATAGAAGGCGGGTTGCCCATCTGCTCATACGCTTCCCGCCCGGCGTCACGGATCTGGCCTGGGGTGCTCTTCAGCACCACCTCCACGGGCTCCACGTTGCCGGTGATGACCGATCTCCCTCCCACAGCGTCGCGTGACTGACGCAAGTTCATCATGTCGTCCACGTCGAAAACTTGGACGCCTAGGTCGGCGATTCCGGTCAGTAGATGAGTTGTTGCCACAGCTGTGGAGCCTCACCAAGGCGCCAAATCCCTGGATCCACCGTCTCCCCGCGCACCGTGGCCAGCTACCCGTCGCGTCCGTTCATGATGAGCGACGCTACCGCGACTTCACCGTCGCCTTCGTGCTGTCGCTCTTGCGGATCATGTCCATAAGCCGGGCGAAGCGCAGTCCCACTTCGGGCGGGCAGGGGTTGGCCTGTTTGCCGGCCCGCACTTTGAGGAACTGCTCCCACACCCCCTTGGACTTGGGATACTTCACCTCGCTGAAAGCGCTGTCCTTGATGGCCTTGAAGAGCAGCCGCTCCCCCCAGATACCCGTCTGCAGGATGCCCTGATCGCCGATGACGGTGACCTCGGACGTGCAGTGCATGGAATCACCTGCCGCCGCCAATGAGAACATGGCGCCATCGCGGAAACGACCACTCACGGTGGAGTTGATATCCACCCGCGTGCCGCTGTTGTCCATCAGGGCACAGACCTGCACCACATCCTGATCGATCAGATCGACCACCGTGTTGACCATGTGAGATCCCGTGTCAAAGAGAAAGCCGCCGCCCGAGATCTCCGGGTCCTGCCGCCACTGACCGGTGGTGGCCGCCTTCCAGTGCTGATGGACATAGGCCGACACGGATGTCACCCGACCGAGCGTACCCGATGAGATCATCTGCTTGGCCTTTTTGACGGCCGGTGACAGACTGCCCGGAAAAGCGACGACGAGAAGTTTCTTGCTCTGATCTCGGATCTTGATGAGCCGTCGTGCTTCGCCAGCATTGATCACCATGGGTTTTTCCAACAGCACATCCATGCCAGCCTTCAGACAATCCCTGGCGTTCTCCATATGGAACTTGTGGGGTGTGTTGATGAAAGCAGCATCGGGCGCGCCCTGTGCCTTGAGCAGCGCACCGATGGTGTTGTAGAAGGCAGGACACTTCTTGCCACGCGACTCGAACAGATCGCGGGTCAGCTGGCGCTGCGCCTCGGAGACTTCCACCAGACCGCAGATGTGGGTGTTGGTCATGGTCACCATGACGCTCATGTGATGCCGCGCCATACCGCCTGTGCCGACGATGATGACCGATGTCTTTGCCATGGTGCTGTCTCCCGTATTGGGTTGATGGACTGTAGCTGATTGTGAGGTGGAAGATGTCCAGATTACTCGGGGGGCCCGGGCTTCCACTGGTAGATGTGGACCTCGAGCGGCTGGAAGAGGTCGGTGAAGACCTTGGCCTCCCCCGGCAGCACACGGTCTTCGAAGAGCACCTGAGGTTGCACGGGCTGATCGAAGCGCCAGTTGGCCAGTATCCTCTCGCGTTCCACGTTGACGGCGATGAGCGTGTGTACGCCCTGGCGGGTGAGCTCCAGGAAGTGGATGGCCGCCGGCGCGTCTTCGAGGCGCGCGGTTGTTGCCGGCTTGCCAGCGGCTAAGACAGGGGCCAGGTGACGGACCTCACTGGCGATCTTGAGGGCTTCCGTCCATTGGCGCGGGTAGATGGTGAAATCGTCGGCGTACCGGGTGCCGGCGATCTCCGGGCCGGACGCATAGTACATCAGGCCCTTGGCGCCCTTGGCCAGTGCGAGGTAGTTCATGGCGCGTATCTCCTCGTGGCTGGGACGGAAGCCGCCCTCGAGCGTGGGGACTTCCCCACTGTTGTCGGCGATGCGGTAGTCGAGGGCCTGAGAGATGAACCAGACCTGCTTGTCCTGGGTCTGCGCAGCCTCCAGAGCGTTCTTGAGGGTCTGATCGTAGAGGCTCATGATGTCATCGCCGGGCGCGATGGGGTTGAGGATTGGGTAGTTGTACACGTAATAGGCGTCACTGATGTGGCCGCCCCATTGCAGCATGAACAGAATCGGGTGGTCTGGGTCGCGCTGCTTGATGAACTCGTACGTCTGTGTGGCGAGGGCACTCTGCGTCTCACCGGCGAACTCGTTCCACCAGCCGAGCATAGCCGGGTGATTCTTGAGGGCAACCACTTCCGCAAGCGGCGCCTGGTCGCCATTGCCGAGAGCTTCGGCAGCGTAGTAGACCTGGGTCAGGCCCTTCATGCCGTCCTTGAGCAGATCGTCGAGGACCTTCTTGGCCCCACGCTCGCCGATAACTTTGTAGTTGATCCCCGCCGCGGCGGCCTCGGCCAGATAGGGCAGCTTTCTGTAGTGGCTGGTGTTGCTGCAGTAGATGCCCAGGGGGAAGTACGGCTCGTCGTCCACCAGGAAGACGCCCTGCTCAAACTTAGCTTCCGTGGGAACCGGGGCCTCCACGCCAAAGCGCCACGACAGGTGATTGCTGGCATTGCCGGCGCGATCGTTGACGGTCACGGTGACGCGATGGATGCCATGGGCAAGCGGCCCCGGTGGTGTGAAGGTAACGCCCTCCTGGGTGATGTCTGCAGCAGCGGTGACGTCGCTGGCGTCCAGCGTGATCCGTGCAGATGAGAGGTCGATACCCGAGCCGTTGTCCTCGAAGCGCGCCGAGATGGTGGCGTCCGCGGCGCTTGTGGAGCCCAGAGGTGGTCTGGCCAGATTGGCGCTGGGGGGTGTGGTGTCCGCTGGCTCGAAACTGCTGACTTGTGCGAGCATCATGGTGAGCTCCGAGACCCTCAGATCCTTCCCAGCCTGGTAATTGGCAAGGACCTCTTCGGGCCCCAGAGCGCGGTTGTAGATGCGCACATCGTCGATCAGCCCCGTGAAGTGGCCGTGCAGGCCGTTGGCGTAGAAGTTGACCCCCACGTATAGGGGCTGATCCATGGTCCCGAGGGTGAAAGGCGCCATGTCCTTGCTGCCAGTTCGCGCCCCGTTGATGTAGATGCGGACCCCGGCCCCATCGTAGGTGCCCACAAGGTGGTACCACTTGTCCCTTTCGATGCCAGTGCTGCCGCCGTTCTTCTCGGTGCGGGGGTGCTCGACCAGCCCGAAGGCGATGGCGTTTTCCTCGAGGCCCAGCCGGTAGTTTTGCCTGTATGTGCTGGAGCCGTTCTTTGCCACGATGGTGCCAGTCGAGTTGGCTCTGGCGTTGACCCACGCCTCCACGCTGAGCGTTTCGGTGAGCCGCAAGTCCGGGGCGTCCGGGATCTCGACGTAGTCGTGCTGGCCGTCGAATTCGAGGGCGTACCCTTCGGTGAGTTGCACGAAGGTGGCTCCGTGGACGGCGCCATCGTGGCCGTTGCCACTGGCATCGCCAACGACGGTTCCGGAGCCCTCGTCGAAGGGAAAGTGTGCGACCAGCCCCTGCTGGGCAGTGGCCACCGTGCAGCAGGACAGCAGGAGGAAGAGGGCAGGGACGACGGGACGGTGCGTGGTCATGGGCTTTCAGCTTCCGTCTTTAGTGAAGCAGCGCCAAGTACACTGAAGTCTACCAGAAGCAGTCTGCCCGTGCCAGGAACTGACAGGTGGACGTATATCCACTGGGCGTTGGAGCAGGAACTGCTTACAATGCCATCGAGAGTTAAGCGGCGGGCCCGAACAAGGAACACGCCCAGTAACCATATCGGAGATACAGTGATTCTTTTTCAAAACGGCACCGTCATCGATGGATCAGGACAACAAGCGTACCGGGCGTCGGTCCTGGTACACGATAAGCAGATACATTCGGTCGGCGACATCGAAGCATCACCCGACATGGAGGTCGTCGACTGTTCCAGCCTGACGATCGCGCCCGGTTTCATCGACGTGCACAGCCATGCCGATCTCGAAGTCCTCGAGCACCGGCCCGAGAAGGTGATGCAGGGGGTGACGACGGAGGTTGTCGGCAATTGTGGTTTCTCCGTCTTCCCCAAAGTGCCTCTCACAGGGCTCGCACCCGTGTTCGATATCATCTTCGCCGGGCGCGGCAAACGGGAATGGGAGGACGCCGGTTCCTATTTCGAAGACGTCGAGACCATGCAAACGCGCACCAATGTCGCCGCGCTCACCGGACACTCGAGTCTCCGGGCCGGAGTCACCGGCATGAAGGCGGGAAGCCTCCAGGGTGACGACCTGCGGGAAGTAAAGAAGCGGCTTAGCGCGTGTCTCGAACAAGGTTCGATCGGCATGTCCACGGGCTTGAACGAGGCGCCCAGCAGCTACGGAGACTTTGAAGAACTGGTTGAATTGTGTCGCATCGTCGCTCAACATGGGGCCCTCTACACCAGTCACCTGAGAGACTACAAATTTCAGTTTGTCGAGGCGGTGCAGGAGGCTCTCGATCTGGGTCGCGAGTCCGGTGTGCCGGTCCAACTTTCCCATCTGCAGGCTGCGGGGCGCAAGAACTGGGACAAGATGGATCCAGTGCTGGAGTTGATTGACCAGGCTCACCGCGAAGGGGTCGATGTCGGCATCGATGCATACCCCTACGTGGCCGGTTCGTGCAATCTTTCGCAGTTGTTACCCCTCTGGTGCATGGAGGGGGGGACCCAGCAAACGATGTCCCGGTTGAGGGATGCGGAGAGCCGCAAGCGGATCGCCGACGAGACCGAGGGCGGCATGTCCAACAGCTGGAAGGACATTCTGCTGGCGAACCTGGACAACCCCGAGCAGCAGGACATCATCGGCAAGACTGTGCAGGAAGTGGCCGACGAGCGCGGCTGCGCCGCCGTCGAGGCAGCCCTGGAGCTGCTGATCGAAAACGAGTGCGGGGTCATGATTGTTTCGTTCAATCAATCCGATGAGAATCTGCGCAAGGTATTGACGCATCCCCTCACGTCCATCATTACGGATGGCCTCGTGACCGAAGGCAAACCCCATCCGCGAACCTTCGGCACGTATCCGACCTTCCTCGGGGAATACGTGCGGGACAAAGGCTGGATGTCACTGGAAGATGCCATCCGCAAGGTGAGCGCGTTGCCGGCGGCGCGGTTCGGTCTGGAGGGTCGGGGACTGCTGCAAGCCGGATGCTTTGCCGACCTCATCGTGTTCGCGGCTGACAAGATTGGCACGCGCGGCGACTACGTGGAGCCAGAGCACACACCGGATGGTATTGAGCACGTGCTCATCAACGGCGCTTGGGCGCTGCGGCACGGCCGCCTGGACCACGCGGTTTGTTCGGGGCAGCCGCTGAGAGTGTAAAAGAACGGAGCTACCTGTTCGACGTCCCTTCGACGGTCACTTGCTCAGCAACGCGAATTTGGGCGTCTCGGCCGTCTTGACCTTTCGCACTGAGAATGATCGCGATGTCCTGGCCGAACCGCCATCAGTTGAAACCCGTCGCCCATCCGCCTATCTCTATAGCATGCTCAAACGGACAATACTGTGCATGACGCTGCTGACGAACGTAGTCGCAGTCAGCAGCGACACGCATGCTCAGCAGACGCAAGCGTTACCGGGATCCCTGATGGCGCACGAGTCCTTCGAAGACACCTCCCTTGGGTCTCGTGGCTGGTATGATGGTGCACCTGTGATCGTCGAGGATCCCAGTGCGCCAGATGGTTCACACGTGATCCACTGGCATTGGTCACAAGCCGGCGCGATCTCACCCGATGGCGGTAGCGCTCGGCTTCACCTGCCCCCTCTCGACGATGTGACCATCGGCTACCGTGTACGCCTGAGCGGCAACTGGGCGTGGACGGAGCGAGGTTATCATCCTCACACGTTCAGCCTCCTCACGAATCTCGATCCGGAGTATGTCGGTCCTGCCTTCACGCATCTGACGACCTATGCGGAAGTCGTCGACGGTGTACCCCGACTCGCTTTGCAGGACGGTCGGAATGTGGACCCCACTCACGTCGACGCAGATGAACCGACGTGGTCGGAAGACGGCGCCGTTGCCGGATGCAATGGCGATGCGGACGGACATGGCATCGGAGATTGTTACCGCTCGGGCGATAACTGGCTCAATGCGAAGGTCTGGCACGCGGATCGCGTCCTTCTGCCATCGCCGGCAAGTCTGTCTGACGAGACCCGGCCCTGGCACGAAATCCGTGCTCGTTTCCGACTCAACTCGGTTGCCGAGGGAGTCGCCCATCGCAATGGTGTCCTGCAAATGTGGCTTGATGGCGAGTTGATCATCGACGTGCAGGATGCGGTCCTGCGATCAGCTCGCCATCCACACATGATGTTCAATCAGTTGTTTCTGGGCCCCCACTACGGGCCAGGCGTCCCGTATCCGCAGTCGATGTGGATCGATGACGTACGTGTCTGGTCGTCACCTATGTCGACCCAGGTGCGACCCGCCTCTTGGGGTCAGCTGAAGGCACGGCCAGGACCCGATTGAGGGTGTCAGAGCCTACCTGCACGATCGGACGCTGGCCACGGGCGGTCGAATCACGTCGCGGCAAAGCCGCTCGAGTCGGCGTCGACTACAACGCGAGATTGTCTTCGTCGTAGAAATCATTGTGCTGTTTGTTGTGAAAGTCGTGTCCCCAGACAGCGCGAAATGCAGTTTGACGCTTGGGTGACATCGCTGCCACAACCTCAGCTGGCAGGTTCATCTTGTGCCACTGAGCAAGATAGCTGCAGTAACAGTTGAAAATCGCCAGTCGATCCTGGGAAGCGTCCTTCCACTCAGTACCCACGTGCCAGCAACTCTCTGAAAAAATGAGGGCCGATCCAGGAGGGCACTCATACTCTTCGTAGACGGACGGATCAAACTCACGAAATCGCTCCGGCACGGGGAATGAGGCTTTGTGCGAACCTGAAAAGATCGGTGTGCCGCCACCCTTCTTCACCTCATTCAGCTCCCACACGACACGCGTCAGTCCCGACCAGATACGCCCATTGATCATGCGATAGGCCATGGGGCCATCCAGAGGTCCACAGTGGGGTGGCGAACCCGCTTCGCCCAGCTTACGCACGTGGGCGAAGCTGCTTTCACACCGAAAGCCCCATGCATCGTCACCCTGGTCAGGTGCAAGAATATCTCGCAGGACACCTGTAATGGCGGGATGATCGATCAGCTCCTGTGCAGGCCCGGCGACGGAGTATCGTTCGTGCTCGGAGAGTGACTCTGGTGCGGTGCGAAGAGCCAGAACATGCTCACGCAATTGCTGCAGGAGGCCTTCTTCTAACACGCCTGGCAGCAACACCCATCCCTTCAGATCAAAGAGAAACTTCTGTTCTTCCGTCATCGCAACAGGATCAGCTGTGCTTTCAATGACCGTCATGGATTGTCTTTAGTTGTCTTGTGAATCGGATGTGACGCTACGCAGCTTGGCGATACCTCGTCGTTCTTGCCAGCAGAGCATGGCCAGAAGAACCGTCACGACGACGACCACTCCCGCAGCCGCCTGGTTGAGTCCAAACCAACCGATCTTGTTTTCCAGGACACCAGCGGAAAACGTCGCCACGATCATCGTCGAAAAGATGAGGAAGTCGTTCATTGACTGGACCTTCGCCTTCTCACCCTCGCCCGCATAAGTGCCGGTGAGAATGGTCGTGCTAGCGATGAAGAGAAAGTTCCAACCCACCCCCAGTACCGCCAGCCCTGCCAAGTAATGGACGACGTCAATACCAAGCAAATTGAGCGCCGTCGACAAGCCGATCAGAGCAATGCCGAGAAACAGAATCGGCCGCTCACCGACTCGACGAATCAGGGATCCTGTAAAGAAGGACGGCACGTACATGCCCAGGACATGCCATTGAATCACCTGTGCCGTGTCATCGAAGGAGTGATGATGCCGGTCCATCGACAAGGGTGTCGCATTCATTAGCAAAGACATCAAGCCCCAACTGGCAACGGCACCCAGAACGGCCAGCACGAAGGTCGGACGCCCCACCAATTGCCGCAGTGGCCGCCCGCCATCCTGCTTTTCTGTGTCCGAGGGCATCGGTAGACGCGAAAAAGAGACAACGACCAGGATCAGCGCCTGAATGCCTGCAATGGCTGCAAACGTACCGAGGAAAGGTGCCGATGGATTCAGGTCCTTCGTCGCTGTTGCCATGGCTGCGCCCACGAAAGCGGCGATCACACCCCCTGCCATGACCAATGAGATGGCCCGACTTCGATATTCCTCTGGCGCCGCTTCGCTGGCGGCAAAGCGGTAGTATGTCGCAAAGCCGTTGACGGAACCGATGAGAAAACCGCCCGCACACAGGCCGGCGAACTGCTCCGTCCACAAAGCCACGACGCACGTGACTGCCCCGGTGACACCCAGGACCGCGGCGAGTTGAAAACCTGCACGGCGTCCAAGCCGTCGCATCATCTGCGCCGCCGGGATCGTCGTGATCGTCATGGCCACAGGGACCAGAGCCAGTGGCAATGTCGCCAACGACGGGTCAGGTGCTAGGTATCGACCCGTCAGCGCAATCGACATGAAAACCATCATCGATGAGGTACGGGTCAGCGCTTCACAGATGAATAGCAAGCCAACTTGTCGCAATAGGGGGTTACCGGCGCGCCACGCGGCGTGCCTGCACGGCCTGGGCCAGCTCCTGGAACAGCTGTTGTGTTGTCTCCCACGAGATACATGCGTCAGTGATCGACTGCCCGTAGGTCGGCGGTTGGCCCTCGACCAGATCCTGACGACCAGCCAACAGATAACTCTCCATCATGACGCCAAAAATGTTATCCGATCCGGCTTTGAGCTGCTCTGCGACTTCTTTGCAGACGAGCCCCTGGCGTTCGTGGTCTTTCTGGCTATTGCCGTGACTGAAATCGACCATCACTCGATGTGGCAGCTGCGTCTTCGTGAGTTGCTCGGCGAGGGGGTCAATGCTCTGCGCGTCGAAATTGCCTCCCTGGCTGGAGCCACGAAGGATGATATGGCACGCATCGTTGCCCGTCGTCTCGACAATCGCCGAGATCCCTTGTTTGGTCACGGAGAGAAAATGATGGGCACCCTTTGCGGCACCTACCGCGTCGACGGCAAGTTGCGTACTGCCGCCGGTACCATTCTTGAACCCTACAGGCATGGAAAGACCTGAGGCCAATTCGCGATGGACCTGGCTCTCTGTGGTGCGCGCGCCAATGGCACCCCAGGAAATGAGATCGGCGATAAATTGCGGTAGGATCGTATCGAGGAATTCCGAGCCCGTTGGCAGCCCCATATTGCCCATGTCCAGCAACAGTCGGCGTGCCAGACGCAGTCCCTCATTGATGGCAAAACTGCCATCAAGATGCGGATCGTTGATGAGCCCTTTCCAGCCAATCGTCGTGCGTGGTTTCTCAAAGTAGATGCGCATGATGATGATCAGGTCGTCCGCATATTGGTCGGCCGCCTTCTTCAGACGACCGGCATATTCGTACGCAGCTTCCACGTCGTGGATCGAACACGGACCTGCAATGACGACGAGGCGATCATCGGTGCCGTTGAGGGCGGCGCGGATCTGATCGCGGGCAGAGCTGACGGTAGTGGACGCCTTCTCCGTCGTTGACAACTCTTCCATCAGGATCGCGGGCGGAATCAAGGGACGCAGATCGGCAATGCGCAGATCGTCAGTCATGTGCAACATGGGTTCTTTCTTGGACGGGTCGAGTGCTGTTGAGCCTTGCCGTCATCACAGACCAATCACGGCAACAACTTCGCCGTCGCGAATGCTCACCGATTTCAGCACTAGCTTGGCCAATGACTGCTTGTAGTCATCGGCATTGAGACGATATACAGGAATCTGCGCCAGATAACGTTTCGCGACCACCTCGGCGGTGGTTTGTAAAGCAGATTCGAAACGTCTGGGCACGCCCTCCACGTCCAATGAATCAAGACGAGGATCTGCCAGGGCAATCTCACCGCGGTTTGGATCGTAGATCAGCCCACTGTTGAAAAACAGACGTCCTTCGGCCTTTTTGCCACCCGGCAACTTCACCCTCATATCGAGGGCGAGACCCATTCGCTCCCCCGCCGCAGGCAGTGCCACGACAGGGTTGGAAAAGCGAACCCGAAGCAACGCCTTGTTCTCATCTACAGGGAAAACGGCGTCCACCTTCTTCTGCAGCTGAGCGCGCGAGAAATGCATCTCCTTCTGTAGCAATCCCGCGGCGCAGCCCAAACCAAGCAGCATCAGAGCCAGGGCCGTCATGCGTCCGATCACTTGTAGCCTACCCCTTCAGGAAGGTGTCGATGTCACCCCGACTCAAGGCTTTCATGCGATTTGCGCGCAGACGATCGCGCTCCCGCTCCGCTGCCAGATCATCTGGGGCGTAGACGGTCCCTGACTTCACTGTCAATACGGGATTCAGATTCTGCTCTCCCACAAGTCGTTCGTCGCGAATGTCATGAAATTCGAATGATCCTTGCTGGACTTCGAAAGCTGCCAGGTCGGCAACAGTGCCCGGACGCAGCGTGCCCAATTCGTCGGCGCGGTGGATCGATTCTGCAGGAGCCGTCGTGCACTGGCGGACGACGACGTCTAGGGGAACCCCCAGATTAAGCAGCTTCGACGCCGTCTCTGGCAACGAAAAGACAGGATCCTCGAGGCTCGATGAATGAAGATCCGTGCTGATCACGTCGGCCGTGAAGTTCTGCGCCAGAGCTCGGCGGGCCACGTGAAAAGCAAAGGATCCACCGCCATGACCCACGTCAAACAAGATGCCGCGTTCGCGTGCTTCCCAAACAGCGGGGAGAATATTCTCCCCCGCGCCGAAGATGTCGTCACCCTTGTCGTGATAACAATGGGTGACGATGTCCCCTGGGCGCAGAATGCTCAACACCTCGGCCAGGTCGATGCCCGGACCGAGATGTGCCATCACCGGAGTCCCCGTGGAGGTCGCCGCCTCGACAGCCAACAGCAGCGGCTGGATCCCATTGTCACCGAGCTGAAATCGACCCATACGGATCTTCACGCCCACACACGTCTGGGGCCAGGCAGAGATTACCCCTGCCGTGCGTTCGGGACAGGCGTATCTGATATCTTCCAATTCGCCGAGGGGGCCATAGGTTAGGCCGATCCCGGAGATGTGGACGAAAGCCAACATCTGTGTGCGGGACGGGGCTGCAATGTTTTCTTCGAAGCCCCAAAAATTCGCCCAGCCCGAGGACCCGGCATCAACGACCGTCGTGACGCCTGTTGCCAGACACAGGGCGTCGGCCCGGATTCCCCAACTTGTTGAACCTGCATAGATGTGGGCATGGATATCGATAAATCCAGGCGTCAAAATGCGACCAGACAAATCGATCCGACGATGAGCGCTGGCTTGGATGTTTTCTGCTACTTCGACGATGCGATCACCCTTCACACCGACATCCCGAATGGCAGACAAAGATTGGGATGGATCGATGACGGTGGCACCCGTCAGCAGCAGATCATAGAGGGGTTCGCTTGACATGCTTGTTGGCCGGCCTTAATTGAGGCCCGCTTCATCCTGGAAGAGAGGCAATATTGGGAAACCAACCACCTGAAGCTGGAATTCGCGTCCCACCAAATGCTCTGCGGGAGTTTGTGCAAAAACTCTTCGTCGGCGGTGGCATGCGTGATGCAGACGCACTGACCATGGCCGAACTACTGGTGGCCACCGATCTGCGCGGTGTCGTGAGTCACGGAACTTGGCAAACCCTCGGGTATGTGCGCATGATGCGTGAGGGTCGAGTCAATCCCCAACCTGAAATACAGGTGGTTACATCGCGGGGTGCAACTCGCGTCTATGATGGCGACGGCGGTATGGGTCATCTACCGTCGATCCAGGCGGCCCGTTTCATCGCCACGGCGGCCCGTGAACAGGGGTTGGCTGCAGCGACGACGGGCAATCACTTTCACTTTGGCGGCGCCGGGAAATACTCTCGGATGGCCGCTGCCGAAGGCTGTATCGGGATCGCCGTCTCTTCCCATCGATGGCCGCGACAGGGGATGATCCTCCACGCCGCCAATGGTGCATCACCGATGAGTATCGCCTTCCCGGCAAGGGACCAACCGCCTCTCGTGCTTGATATGGCAACGAGTTTTGTCGGCTGGAGCGAGGAAGATTTTGAGCGCGTTCCATTCCTCTATTTCAAACAGCTCGGTTTGGGCGCAGCAGCCCATGCCATTGGCGGCATCCTCGCCGGCATCTGGAATGCCGATCGAATTCCACCCGCATCGCAGTGGGAGTCGAATCAAGGAGGCTTTTTCGCCGCCTTTGCCGTAGACGCTTTCATGGACGAGGAAGAATTTCTGACGCAGATGGATCGTTTTGTGCGTGAGTGCCGTGCAGCCGATCCATTTCCTGGCCACACACAAGCTGAACTACCCGGCAATGTCGAGGCGCGCCTCGAAATCGAATATGCTCGCGATGGCATTCCTGTTTCAGACGAGCATCGTGAAGCTCTCGAAACGACGGCTACCGAGGTGGGCGTCGAGTCGCCTCTGGCTGAGTACGACCACACCCGTTTCCAGGAGTCTCCCACGTCATGAGCAGCGGACGCGTCGTCGTCACCGTCGGCATCGAATTCTATGGCCAGCAACCTGCTCGCATGATCCTTGAGAAAGCGGATCTCGAGTGTTTTCATCGCCCCGGTTCGCCCGGGTGGCCGGATGCAGAGACCATCGAGTATCTGAGCGGCATGCAGGGAATCCTCGCCGGCGCCGAATTTCTCAATGCGAAGACCATGGATCACGTCCCCGAGATGAAGGTCGTGGCCCGCAATGGCGTCGGCTTTGATCGAGTAGATCTGGACTATTGCACGGATCGAGGAATCGTCGTCACCAATACACCCGGATCGATGGCGGATGCCGTGGCCGATCTCACTTTCGCTCTGCTGCTGGCTATCGTGCGGCATGTGGTGACAGGGGATGCGAATGTAAAATCCGGCAGCAGCTACGATGTACCCATGGGAGAGGATCTGGCCTCCATGACACTGGGTCTTGTCGGTTGCGGCCACATTGGTGCAGAGACGGTACGACGTGCGAAAGCCTTCAAGATGCCCGTGCTCGTTGAAGATCCGTGGGTCGATCCGCAGCGCATGATCGACCTAGGCGCCGAACCGGTGGATCGCCAACGATTGCTCGCTGAGTCCGATGTCATCAGCCTGCATTTGCCCCTGACCGACGACAATGCCGACTTCGTGAATGCCGATTTTTTCGGCGCGATGAAACAGGGATCCTTCCTGTTGAACACAGCTCGCGGCGGTCTTGTCGATGAAGGCGCCCTCATCCAGGCGCTGCAATCGGGCCATCTCGCCGGCGCCGGTCTGGATTGCCAGGCCAGTGAACCGCCTAAAGGGTTGTCATTGGATCTGGTTGCCCTCGACAATGTCGTCGCACTGCCACACTGCGCTTCAAAAACGGCGACGGCGCGAAAACGCATGTCGATCGCGGCGGCAGACTCCATGGTCGATGTATTGGAAGGGCGGCAACCCGAATTTGTCGTGAACCGAGAGGTGTTGGAGAAGCTGGACCTGCGCGCCCGAGACTAAAATGGTCCTTCACTCGAAGGGCAAAGCTGCACCCAGCTGCTTAGCCTGCTCGATCGCGGCTGCAGCCGCAGCCGCGTCACCGGCAGCGCGCAGCGCATCGGCAAGATTCAACCACGGCACGTGCCACGCCGGGCGCAATTCTGCTGCCAGCCGATACGCGTCGGCGGCAGGCATCCACTGTCCCTGGCGAAAAAGCGTGGCACCACGATTCAGGTGCGCTGCGCCCCATTGAGGTTGCAACTGGCACGTTCGCTCAAATGCTTTGAGCGCTTCCGCCCATTTTTCCTGCGCATACAGGGAAAGTCCAAGATTGTAGTGCGCCGTGGAAAATCTGCGATATATGCCGATCCCTCGACGGTGGCGGGCCTCGGCCGCAACGAATGCTCCACGTACGTACATGGCCGTTCCCAACGCGTCATGAGCACGTGCGGATGTAGGTTGCGTGGCGACGGTGCGCTCCCACATGCGCTCGGCATTCTGCCAGTCCGTGCAACGCCACATCGTTCGGCCACACATGAAAACGAGGAGAAGACCAACAACAGCACGACGAACCACGGGGGCCGTCGTGCGCCACGACATCGATGCCAGAGATAACGATACCAGACAGGCAGCAAGACTCAAACTGAAACCGACCATGGGCAGATACAGGTAGGCCTCCGAGAATGCTGCCTCCCCAGTAAGCAGAATATTACTTACCGGCAGAAGCGTCGCAGCCACCCACAACACACCTAGCATGGTGAGTTCGGCAAGACGTATGAAGCGCAACAGAGCCATCGCCAACAGCGCCAGCAACAGACCTGCCTGCAGGCCCGTCACCATCGTCGTCGACAGGTCGATGACGCCATAGCCATAGTCTGCCGACAGGCCGATGGGCATCACCAGCAATTGCGCATAGTGCCAGCCCTGGTCGAGGCCCATCATCACGCGTTGCGTCGTCGGCAGTAGGGCCAGGGGATTGCTCAGTATGTCCACCAGAGCCCCCGAACCAGACCAGGCGGGCAGGCGGGACAGAAGCCACACCACAACCGAACCATACCCGAGCAGATGCATCGCCAACACCGGGGGCGGCAACCTGCGAGCGTTTCTTCGACGGTGGCTCATCAGCATCAGCCCTGGCAGGGCCGCCACCTGGACCGTCGTATGCAGAGCCAAGACCGTTGTTACCACCAGGCCCAGCGTTGCCAGAGTGCGATGACCAGTGCGATGACCACTGATCTGGGTGAAATACAGACCCAGCAGTAACAATCCGGTCCCCAGCAGAGCGCCATGCGCCGGCAGACTCAGGATCGCCTGACTACCACTGGGCCACACGGCAAACAGCACAGCGGCGAGTCCGGCGGTAGTTGATGATGTCCACTGACGCGCCACGAGCAGCAGCAGACAACTGTTGATCGCATGCAGCAGAAGCCCAGTGAGTCGGAAGCCAAAAGGGTGCAGCCCAAATAGGGTCGTCTGCGCTGCGAGCCACCAGCGGGTGAGCCCGCCCACTTGGGTTGGGTCGTGGCCGTCGGCGGTGACATCGATCAGGAGCAGGTCCGCTGCGAGCAGATCGTTGAACAGACTCGCGGCGTAGGCCGTAACCGCTGCGGCAATGACAACAGCGGTCCAGGTACGCAGGTCAGATGGCAGAAGCCGCGTCAATGGCCAACTTGCGTCTGCATGAGTCGTTCAAGAATTCGCAGTCGTAGCCGATTCTCTTCATCAGCGGCGCTGGAGTTCCCGGCCAGATTTTCCTGCTCGTGGGGGTCGTTGTGACGATCAAACAACATGTAGACCTGGCCGGACCTGTTTAGAACCACCTTGTGATCCACATCGAGCCACATCACTTCCCCATTCATTTCACTGATGGCACCATCCCGATGGTGATGGGTAACATCCCTTACACCCGGTAACAAGGAGCGGGCAAATCCCGCCGTATGGGTTTCCCCCATTTCACACAGCGTCGCACCGACATCCAGCCACTCTGCGGGAGAATCATTGATCCCACCCTGAGACCCGATCGCACCCTTGGGAGGACGCACGATCAAGGGCACGCGAACAGCTGAATTCAGCAGCTGGCTCTTGTAAATAAGGCCGAAGTCACCATTCATCTCGCCATGATCAGAAGTGAATATGATCAGCGTATTATCGAGCTCGCCACGCGACGCAAGGGTGGCAAGAATCTGACCGATCTGGTCATCGATCAGTTCTACATTGCCCGCGTAATTTGCCCGCATGGCCGCCACGTCTTGGGGATCAAGAGCAGGCCGCTGGGCCAGACGCTTATCCAGTGCCCCCTGGGGACGGTCGCCGGGATGGCTTGCCCATTCTGGCAGGGGGATGGGCGCCGGCATCTGCTCTGGGTCATAACGTCTGGCAAATTCATCCGGTGTATCCCAGGGCTCGTGAGGTCCCCCAAAACTGACCCAGCAGCACCATGGTTGATCGGAGTCGTAGTCGCGCAAATACTCATGGGCGCGCTCGCCGACATAGGTGTCGGCATATTGTGCCAATGGCAGCGGTGATGGCCGGGCAACGTGTGGCTTGGTTGCAAAGCGATCGTCGAGATCCTCTCGGTAGGCTCGCCACAATCCGAGTTGGTCCCATCCTGCTGTCATGTGGGACAGAACCCGAGCACTTGCCCGGGGTCCGCCGATTTCGTCGACATCATCCAGACCGTATTCGTGCATCAGGTGTTCTCGATCGCGCAGGTCGCCGCCGTGCGGATGCAGATGCGTCTTGCCAAACAAACTTGTGCGATAACCTGCAGCTCGCACTGCCTGCATCCAGGTCGGCGTACGCGGGTCCAGCGTGTGATGGCCATTGTCCCAGACCCACGTGTTGTGTGGGTAGAGGCCGGTGGCAAGACTCAGACGCGCGGGAATACAGACAGGCGACGTGGTCACACAATTGCTGAAGCGAACACCTTCCTGGGCCAACCGATCCAGGTGCGGCGTGTTGACCCAGTCACTGACACAACCCAGAGCATCTGCCCGCTGCTGATCCGTCATCAGCAGCAGCAGGTTAGGACGTCTGCTCACGCCTGCTCCGGGGGCAGGAAGAATTCAAAACGCTCGGGGTCACCGTAATCGCCGGCGGGGATGGGCATGATGCCCGTGCTTTGCCGCGCAGCAAGCACGATCCGCTTGTTGAAATCACTCACGTGTTCTGCGTCGAGATAGTCTTGCACGGGCATCCAACGACTCTCAGCGATCTCTTCCTCCTGAATCGTGATCTGCTCCGTCAGGGGTCGCAAACGGCAAACGAAGTAGATGTCAGATTTGCCATATCGATAGCCGTGCCAGTGACGGAAACAGACGAGGGACTCGAAGACCGTCTCGATTCCCGTCTCCTCGTGTACCTCTCTGACGACGGCCTCTGCCAGATGCTCCCCCTCGTGCAACGCGCCGCCTGGAAGTTTGTATCGCGGCGGCCTGGAATCATCGCGATGATAGCGCTCACTCACCACCAGCAGTTCGTCTCGATCGTTGATCGCCACACCGCCGGCACCGATATAGTGCGATGCGTAGGCGGGGACGAAGGCATCTTTTTCTAACTGTAGCGTCAGCATCAGGTACTGCTCACTACTGTGATGGAAGCAAAAACCCACGGCTGTCGCGACAGGGATCAAGACCGCCAACTCGAGGGAGACCTCCAGCCAGACCACTCGATAACCATGTTCACGCCAGGCGTGCAGGGATGTTTCGAGTTCCTGAGCAAAAATCTGTGGGTCGGGGTTCAGTCCATCTGGCACCGGAATGACACCACCGAATGGATTCTCAGTCGCTGACAGAACAGTCATACACTCGGCTTTGTCTGAGATGAAGGTGTGGATCGCGAGAAAGTGAACAAAAGACCTGAAAAATAGGCCATGTCAAGATGGCAGCCTCGGGAACTTTCCAACTTCTGCGCGATCGAATTCAGACCACGGGCACAAGGAAATCGACATGGCAGGTTTTCGGCGATTTCGGTATACTTGCTCCAGAATCAGTCGAGTAACAGAAATCTTACTGCTCCAAAAAAAACACCCACCACTCCATTGAAAGGAGTTTCCATGCCGTTTTCCTTCACCAACTCCAAGGGCCAGGCGTACATCCTGCACTCGAAGACGACGACCCTGAAGAATGGAAACAACCAGACGATCTACTACTTCGCCAAAGATGCGAGGGAGAACTGCCTGGATGCCGTGCCTGATGGCTATGAGGTTGCCGAGAGCAAGAACGGACTACCGCTCCTCAAGCGCGCGAACAAGTAAGGCAGCACGCTCTTAGCGCGGCTGCACGAGAATTTTTTGAGGGTTCCACCTATGTGGGACCCTCGTTTTTGTTCTACCCGCTCCCGACAGCCACTCACTTCCGTCTTGCTACTTCGGTCTTGGTGCCGCCGGCCAGCAGCGGGTTACGACAGGATCATGGACACCCAGTTCAATCTGGTGAACGGACGCTGTGGGCAGGTCCATCGCCGGTAATTCAGCCAGACCCAGGCCTTGCCACTCGAGCAGGGCTACGCCGATCGGGTCTCGATGTGAGACGGCCACGATGCTTGCATCCTGTTGCAGAGCATCGGTGGCCCACGCCATGAACCGACTGCGCATCGATGCAGCCGATTCAATCCCCGCCACACCGCTCTCTGTGACGTATGGTGCGGGCAAGGCGTCAAATTCTCCGCCCTCGAATCCGCCGATATCGGTTTCTGCCAACCGCTCATCTATCGATACAGGCAATTGGATGGTCTTTGCCAGCAGCGCCGCCGACTCCTGGGCCCGCTGTAGAGGTGAGCTGTAGAGCACATCGAAGGGCGCGAATGGTTCCAGCGCCGCCGCCGCCGCCTTGACTTGCTCCTGCCCCAGATCACTCAGACCGAAGCCGGGCAGGCGGCCGTAGATGATCTGCTGAGGGTTAAACACTTCACCGTGGCGTACCAGATAGATTATCCCAGACATGGCACATATACTACACCCATGTCCCTCGACATCAACCTGACGACGTCCCGCAGCATCCTGACGCGCACCTCGGGCTTCCTCGAGACCGTGACGTCGCATTCTTTGCAACCGTACCGAGGTTGCACCTTTGGCAACTCTCTGTGCGGTGTCGGCTGCTATGTACAGCACAATGGCCTGCTGACCCGGGGTCAGCGATGGGGATCGTTCCTGGATATTCGCACCAATGCCGCACAGCTCTATCGGTCGCAGGTTGGCCGTGAGCGACGATGGGCACAGACGCAGCGGAACGGATTTTCCGTGTTCATGTCCAGTTCCACAGACCCCTACGTGCCACAGGAACGTCGCCACCGGATTACTCGAGGCATTTTGCAAGCCATGGTGGAAGCGCCGCCAGATGAACTCGTGGTGCAGACCCATTCTCATCTGATCACCGACGACCTGTCCCTTCTGCGTGAACTGGCTTGCCAGTGTCGCCTGCGTGTTCATCTATCGATCGAGAGTGACCAGCAGGATTTGCCTGGCCTGCCTCCACCGGCCAGCTCCATCGAACGTCGTTTTGCAGCGGCCAAAGCATTGCGTAGCGCCGGTGTGCGCGTCGTGATCACCGTGTCGCCTCTTTTGCCTATTCAGGATGGTGAGTCCTTCTTTGCGCGGATCGCTGCGACAGCAGATGCCGTCGTCATCGACCACTTCATCGGCGGTGACGGTAGCGCCGATGGTCGACGCACGGCCACGACTCCTCTACCAGACGCGATGGCGCAGGTTGCGCCTGCGAGCGTCACACTGAGTTATCGCGATGCCGTCGTCGAACTCGCGCATCGGCACCTGCCGGGGAACGTCGGTGTCAGCATAGACGGATTCGCCGGACGTTTTCTGCCAGCCTAACTCAGATGCTCGAACCACATCTTCCACATCTGACGACCCCATCGACAGCTACAGCCTGGCAAAAACGTGCGACCCAGACGCGCCAACACCTGCTCGAACACTTCTTCGTTGGTCATCCGTCGGGCTTGCTGGAAGAGCAACCACGTGTTCAGTGGCGTGGCACGATTGAGACAGGCGAAGGCTATCGGATTCGCAAGCTACGCTACGAAGGATACCCGGGGATGTGGGTGCCCGCCTTGCTCTACGAGCCGACAGTGCTCAAAGGCAGGGTCCCTGTCGTATTGAATCCGAATGGCCATCATGCGGGTGGCAAGGCGATGGACTACAAGCAGGCGCGTTGCATTCGACGTGGGCCTGCCCCGCAGACAATGCGACGATGCATTCACTCGCCTTGGGGCATCTGCAACAGATTCGCCACAAGCGGAACAAGGGAAAGTCTGCAACGCCGGCAGCTAAGCGAGCCGGATTGCGCCGACTGCTTGATCTCTCAGGGCCAACGAGATCCACTTCGGAGGTCATCGCCAAGGCAGTATCCACGAATCGTAGCGGCGTGACACAATGGCGCTTGGTTGCCGCCAGCGCCGGTTTGCGTCCCCTGGGTCTACAGACGGCGCAACTTCAAGCGGTGATCGACTGATCGATCTACCCATGTCCTATGCGGCGCAGGCACCACTGTATTGCTTTGGCCTACTCGCCGAAATCGATTTACCCGATTTGCTGCGACTGGCTACCGGGGTCCCCGTCCACGATCTGAATCGGGGTCCACTACAGAAGTAAGCCCACTGATCTTAGCCGTGACGCTCCCGTAGAATTCTTGCGGCAGCAACTTCATTGCACAACTTCGTGTAGACCTCGTCCAGATCGACCTTTGCAGCTGAGCCTGGTGCGAAGCCACAGTCAGGATTCAGCACGATGCGCTCCTTGTCGATCGCCGTCATCGCCTGTTCGACTCTGGCGACGATCGTGTCAGGGTCATCGACCTGACCAGGGTGCACACTCACACATCCCAGGCCAATCTCAATGTCCTCACGCAGCTGCTGCAGGACGCTGACATCACCGGCACCAGGGCTGGTGAATTCCAATGTCAGGTGGTCCGTCTTGAGCTGATTGAGGGCCGAGATAATCGGGTCATACCCACCGGCGTGGGCGGAGTCGCCGCGAACTCGGGCACCAGCGCGACGGCACAGATGCACGGCTCGGATGGCGCCATCGCCAACACCTGCCAGGACCTCATTGTCCATCTCCACCGATAGCTGCGCTTCGCCGTCGGCTCCTCCTGCTGCCTCGGCATTCACGCCCTCGTATTTCTGTCGTACCTCAGCATCAACCAGCAGACACAGATGCGGATCATCCACCTGCACCACATGAGCTCCCGCCTCGACACATAGTTGTGCTTCCTGGCGCAGAATCGGGGTGACAGCCTCGATGAATTCGCGACGCGTTGGATAGGCAGTCGCCGATCGATCCGCCTCCCACATGCGCTCACCAAGCAGCGCCGGCGCAGGCAGACAGACCTTCACATGTCGGTCACTGGTCGCTTTCAGTGCACGTACTTCTGCAGCGACGATACCAGGGTGCTTCGACTCGACTTTGTCGACGATCACCGTCCAGGGACGGCCATCATCACTGGTCCCCAACTCGAAGCCGTGAGCCAGCTGCGCAATCACCCCCACGTAGGAAGCACGTCGCCATTCGCCGTCGGTAATCACATCGAGGCCAGACGCCGCCTGTAGGGATGCTGCATAGGAGACGGCCGAGTTCATGCGTTGTTCATCTGCTGCTTCGTCCCCTGTGCCGCCCTCCAACACGATCTGCCGCACAAACTCGGGTCGGGGCATCGAACCCACGACGGCTGTTGGAAAGAGTGTTCCGTAGCGCTTGCTTGTGGACAATTGCTAGTGCCTTTCTGTCTCAGTCGGCATGCCATACAGACTGGGCCAATGTTCATTTGCCAGACGGAAGTCCTCTTCCGTATCCACCTCCATGTATTCCCCATCGGTGGTGACCATGTGCAGGGGATGGCCGCGGTCGAGCAACTCTTCAAAGAGGTGGATCAGATAGGCCCGGGGAAAAGGCGTTTCCGCCTTCCACACGGCATCTCCCAGGCGATCCTTCAACTCGTGATAGGTCTGACGCAACACCGACGCGCCGGCCGCGTTGAACCTGGCCACACCGATATACTCCCCATCTGCCTCTTGGGATTCGATGGTACGATTGATGCGCAGAATTTGGTCGCCCTGTGCGATCACCTTTTCCGCGTCATCCTCCGGATGCTGGCTGCGATCGGCATAACGCGTTCGCCACTGTGTATCGACACACACAACCGCATCGGCCGCGTGATCTACGGCACGGCGTACAACATTCGGCCGATAGAGAATGTCTGCGTAGGTGCAGATAAATCCCTCGTCCATACAATCCTCGGCACACATGAGAGAGGCGAGGATGTTCGTCTGGGCCCAATCGGGATTGTGACGAAATTCCAGGTCAGGATAGTCAGCCCGCACTAAGTCGTATCGGTAACCACCGACAAAGACGATCTTGTCGATTCCTGCATCCCGCAGCGAACTCAACAACCAGTCGAGAATGCGGCGACTGCCAATGGGCGCGTATGGTTTGGGGGCATCGTCTGTGAGCGCCTTGAGTCGAGACCCTCGACCGGCGCCGATTATGATTGCTTGCATGGTCAGCGAGTATAGCCGCTGCTGTTCGGCGACGCCATGGGAACCAGGGTCCTGTATTAACGTCTGTTTGGTATGGAATTTTTCAGCGGCTTCACCTGACTCTGACTCACCTGCAAACTAGTTGTCATAACTGACTGGATTGCGCCTCATCATCGTACCGGTAGCAGGTACCTACCCCCTTGTCGATGCCCGTATCAAGCTCGGGCACCTCCACAGGCAGGTCAGGTGCCTTTGTACGTTCTGCACATGTCTTCCGGATGCCGGTGGCGCCGAGACACGCAGATAGCGATCATCACATCCCCAACTGCAGCTGGCCATCTAAAGCACCCAAGAGAGATCAACGAACATGAAGATCACAGACATTCGCCTGTTCCCCTTGACCGGGGCGACCGCTGATGGTGGCTGGGATCAGGGTTTTGACGGCGAGGAGAATCTCCACACACTGGTGGAAGTCGTCTCGGATGAAGGCGTCACTGGACTCGGCTCAGTCTATACATCAGCCAAACTGTGCGACGGGGCCCTGGGGATTCTGCGACCTCTCGCCCTGGGCGAAAGTGCAATCGAACCAACACGCGTCTGCGAGAAGCTGCATCAGTCCACCTTCTGGCAAGGGCGCGGTGGCGCGATCACCCATTTGATTTCGGGGATCGACATCGCCATGTGGGACCTATTTGGCAAGGTGACGGGACAACCGATCAGTCGATTGCTCGGTGGTAGGTATCGGGAAACCATCAAACCCTATGGTTCGCTCCTGATGGCCGATCCCGACCTGCTGCGGCCGCGATTGGAAGATGCGATCCAGCGTGGCTTTCGTGCCATCAAGATGGGCTGGGGACCTTTTGGTCGCGTCTCGCGTGAACTTGACGAGCTAATCGTGCGAACGGCGCGCGAAACAGTCGGTGATGACGTGGAACTCATGGTCGATGCTGGTGGTTCGGATCGCTACTGGCCCCATGGATACAAGTGGGCCCTCACGACATCGCAGATGTTGTGCGACTATGACGTCACCTGGTTTGAAGAGCCTCTACGTCCCGATGACCTGGAGGGCTACTGCAAGCTCACCGAACACGCCAAGTTGCCAATCACCAGTTGCGAGGTGCTCACGCGGCGGCAGGAATTCATGCCCTGGATCGAACGACGCGCCGTCGACTACATACAACCGGACGTGACCAAGGTTGGCGGCCTGTCGGAGGAATTCCGTATCGCCATGCACGCCTACGATCACTCGATCCTCTTCGTCCCCCATGGCTGGAATACGGCTGTAGGGCTGGGTGCCGATCTTCAGCTCGTCGCCGCCGTGCCGACGGCCAGGTGGGTAGAATACATCACCCCTGCCTCATATATTGAGGACCTCGTACTCGATGCCCCCTTCGCACTCAATGATGAAGGACATCTGAGCATTCCAGAGGGCCCTGGATTGGGCCTTCGCTGGAATCCTGAGGGCATTGAGCACTTCTCGGGGATGCAGTTGACCCCCTCAGATCTGTAGTCATTGCAATGATCATAGGAGCCTCACTCTAATGGCCAAAGCGACACTTGCAGAGGCGATCCCGATCGCCATTGTCGGCTGCGGTGGCATGGGTCACCGACGACTCGGCGGCTTTGTGGAACTGGCACAGGCAGGCCTGCGACCATTTCAACTGGTAGGTGCCTGCGATCCCGATCTGGGCAATGCAAATTCTCTGGCCGATGAGGCGCAGGCAAAACTCGGTGGCCCAAGACCCGCTGTTGCCGCCACACTCGAGGCGTTGGCCGCCAGCACCCAGGTGCAGGCCATCGACCTGACGACGACGCCACGCTTTCATCATACGATTGCCGTAGAGGCCTTTGAGCGCGGCTGGCATGTGATGAGCGAGAAGCCACTGGGTCTGACCAGTCGCGCCTGCCAGACCATGCTTCAGGCAGCTGCCAAACACGGTTGTGTTCTGTCCACCGCCGAAAACTACCGTCGAGATCCCATCAACCGTCTTGGCAAAGCCCTGATCGATGCGGGTGCCATCGGCGCACCACGATTGATGATCCACCACAGTATTGGCGGCGGCGATGGCATGCTCATCTCCGTCTGGCGTCACCAGAAAGATGGTGCGGGCGTCCTGTTGGATGTGGGCGTGCACTTCGCTGATATTATGGAGTTTTACCTTGGGCCGGCGACCACTCTGTATGCGCAGACGCGGTTACATGAGCCCATTCGACGCAATCGCTTCGCCGGCCAGGCCGTCGCCACCGATGGCTCCGCCGGGGTCTATGAGCGTTGGCAGACGCAGATGCCGGCCGAGTTCGATGCAACAGCCGATGATGCAGCCTATGCGACGATCGGCTTTGCATCGGGTGCCGTCGCCTCCTATGTCGAGGACCATGCCGCACGCGGGCAGGGCGGTTTCAAACGCACGATCTTCGGTAGCGAAGGATCGATGGATCTACCCGGCGACCGATCGGGAAGACGGCTGGTCGTACATCGCGAGGGCGCCGACCCCATCGACGATGCGGCACTCTATGATTTGTGCCCCGACTTTCGTCTCGACGAGGCCACGGCACGTCTGTTCGGCGGCGATCGATTCTTCGAATACACCAACGAATTCTCTGCAACGGATTCGAAACTTCTCGCGGTGGAATACTGTGATTTTGCCGCCGCCATCGAACGTGAGACAGGTCGCCCTGAGGTCGATGGCGTGCAAGGCGCCCGTTCCGTGGCCATGGCCTATGCCTGGATGGAATCGCAAGTTGCCGGACGTGCAGTGACCATCGACGAAGTATTCGATGACCGCCTCAATGCCTATCAGGCAGATATCAATGAAGGCCTCGGACTCTGATGCCCGCCATTCTATGCCCAAGTTGTCAGAAGCTCATCAGTTCGGATCAGCCAAAGTGCCCGCACTGTGGGCAGATACGTCCTGGCATGTTCGGCTTAACTACCTGGATGAAAAAGCTCGGACTGCAGGTTGATTTTCCGCAGCTGATCACTCTGGTGTGTGTTGTGATGTATGTGATCGCCTTGCTCTTGGATCCGGGTGCCATCTTTCAGTTTCGTGGCATGAACTTTCTGGCACCGTCGAGCGTTGCCAGCTTAGAGGTGGGCATGACAGGGTCCTACCCCGTATTTGTCTTGGGCCGGTGGTGGACACTGGTCACGGCCATCTATCTGCACGGCGGTCTGTTACACATCGGCTTCAATATGATGTGGGTGCGACAACTCGGTCCCGTCGTCGAAGATCTTTACGGTCCCATGCGGCTCTTCGTCATTTTCATGGTGTCGGGTGTGACAGGCTTCATCGCCTCCGCATATATGGGCGCCGGTTTCACCCTTGGTGCATCTGGCGGCATCTTCGGCTTGCTCGCGGCAGCCATCGTTTACGGGCGCCGTGCCGGGTCCACCATGTTCACACAGCAGTTCCTCAAATGGGCGGGCATTCTCTTCATCTTCGGCCTCGTGTTTCCCGGTGTGGATAACTGGGCGCATGGGGGCGGTTTCGTCGGTGGCTACGCCACGTCGTGGTTGTTCTTACGCCAAGGCGAGAGTCGTGAGGGGATCGGCACCTATGCCCTGGCCGGTGCATGCGGTCTGCTGACCGTGTTTGCCTTCGTTCGCCAGGCGCTGGCAACGATTCTCGGTGTGCAGTAGCCAGATCGGGTGCAGGATAGTCTGATGCCAGCAGACGAACTCATTGATGTGCTGGACGAGAGTGGCGCCGTGATCGGCACCAAGTCACGGGCGAGTGTGCATCAGGATGGTGACTGGCATGGCTTGATCTTCGTCTGGTCCGCCTGGCTGGAAGAAGGCCGATCCATGATGATGTTGCAACGGCGGGCCAAACGATCAGATCCCTTCAGTGCGCAGGTGGATGCCCTGGCAGGCGGCCACCTTCTTCAAGGTGAATCCGCCGCAGAAGGTGCTGTTCGAGAGCTTGAGGAAGAGGTGGGCCTGCAGGTAGCGGAGAGTCAGCTTGTTGAATTGGGAACGATGCGTATGGAACGACCCGGTGTCGACTGCAGCCGGGTGATGGAGCATCTGTTCCTCTGTCCTGTGGCCCTGCAGATCGAGCAACTAAAGACGAGCGACGAAGTCGATGGCTTTGCCCAGGTATCGATCGCCGACCTCTCCGATCTAATAGAAGCTCGTCGCGACAGAGTGAAGGCGCATCTGCGAGATCAGGAAGGTACTCGCGTAGGCGACCTGTCGCATCGCGCTGTGGCTGCCTATCCGCCGACAATTCTTGAGACATTTCGACACAGCCTGGCCGCCATCGAACACTATCTGCAACACGGTGAAACCAATCCAGGACTCATCTAAAGGAAACTAGAGATAGATACTGACCCTCTGGTCTTCCACACGGGTTTCGAAGGTTTCGATCGTTGCACCACGGTCTGTCAGACACTGTCCGTCGGTGACATCGAATTGCCAGCCGTGCAAGGGACAGGTAACGACTGATCCTGCTACGGTACCATCAGCAAGTTGGCCGCCAAGATGAACACAGGCGTTGGACGTAGCGTGCACCTGATCGCCCTCGCGGAATAGAGCCAGTCGCTGCCCCTCCACGACCACAAGGTGACCACGTCCGGGTGTCAGGTCTGCCAGACTGGCGACCTCTCGCCACGTGGGTATTGGTGTCTTGGATGTTGGGGTAGCGGATGCCTCTGGAATGGAGCGCAGAATGTCGACGGCGTCGATGACGTTGGTGAGTCCTGCGGCGGGATACGCGCATAAAATGGCATCGAGGACTTCGTCACGACTGGCTCCTTCGCGCATGGCCCGCGGGATGTATTGCCGCAGACCGCGAGGCGTAAAGTTCACGACCTTGGTGACGACGGAGATGAGGAAACGGGTCTTGGGATCCAGATGCCGACCGGACTCCTTGAAGAAAGCCAGCAGATGTTCCATGGCCTCTGGGCGGTGGCGACTCAACCACTGCAGGCCGCTCAAGTCGACCTCTGCCTTTTCCTGATTGTCTGCGCTCACACTCTGACTCTCTTGTTGAGGGGTAATCGACTGCTCTACAATATAGAGATCATGCCCATTTTCCTCGTCCCCGCATCGTGCAATCATTGACGACTCCTCCATTGCCTGCCACACATACGTCCGCCGATCTCGCCGACCTGCTGCGGCACCTCGATGGACGCAGCTACAAGGCCTATGGCGACCTGCGCCATGAGGACGGCTACCTCTTTGGTGCCCCCTATCCGTTTCGGCTTCATGTCGATCATGTGCAGGCCGATCCTTTTGCGCCACCGTCGCGCCTACGTGTGTGCATCCAGCGTTCGATCACCGGCCTGCCGACACACTTACTCGACGATCCGGTGCGCTGCGTTGGATTGTGCCACGGAATCGCGGAAGCTGTGGCGGCAGCGATGGATCTGGTGGGTGGATCAGGTGATCGGCCCACGCTGCAGATCGACCGGCCGGGGCAGCAGATTCTGCGGCGCTCCTGTATTCAAATCACGGACGATGAAGTCAGCATCCACTTCAGTGCTCAGCTACCCGCCAACTGTCGTCGCATCCTCGGGCACAAGGCAGCTGATCTACTGTGTGAATATCTGCCGAGCGTCGTTGCGTCCGGCCTCATCTACAAGAATCTCGATTCGCAGAGACTGGAGGGCCTGTCCACGAGTGTCGCTGATTCAGAAGCGATTCGTGCTCAACTCGCTCAGCGGGGATTAACTGCCTTTGTCGCAGACGGTAGCCGCCTGCCCCGCCATAGTGGAGCCAGTGATGAGCCGATGACAGATAATTTGGCAATAAATGCAGATGATTTGGCAGTAAATATCGTCGAATGGAAATCACCCAAATCGGTTCGTGTGCAGCTTCATCTCGCCGATGGACGGCCCATCACGGGTACCGGTTTTCGACGAGGTGTCACAGTGATTGTAGGCGGCGGCTTCCATGGCAAGTCGACACTGCTGGACGCGCTGCGGCTGGGGATCTACGCTCATGTTCCGGGTGATGGACGCGAACGTGTCGTTTGTGATTCGACGGCAGTCGCCATTCGAGCCGAGGATGGACGGCGCGTGAGTGGCGTGGATCTGTCTCCCTTCATTGGTGAGCTGCCCCATGATCGATACCCCAGCCATTTCGTATCCGACGCCGCCTCCGGCTCTACGTCTCAGGCGGCGGCGATCGTGGAGGCTCTGGAACAGAGCTGCCAGCTGTTGTTGATCGATGAAGACACAGCAGCAACCAACTTCATGATCCGCGACCATCGGATGCGACAACTGATCAGTGACGATCGCGAACCCATCACCCCCTTTATCGATCGCGTGCGGCAACTGGCAGCGTCTGGGATATCGACGATCCTCATCAGCGGTGGGAGCAGCGACTACCTGGGCGTGGCCGACACGGTGATCGCCATGGACAACTATCAACCGTCGGATGTGACGACGCGTGCCCACGAGCTGGTCGTACCTTCTCAACAAGGCCGCACCGATCCCTGGCCACCTGGTCAGCGTAGGATCCCTAAACGAGACAGTATCAGCCCACAGCGAGGTAGACGAGCGGCATCCGTCCGCGCGCGAGGTCTGAGGGAAATCCACGTTGGCCAGGACGAACTCGATCTGACGGCGCTCAGTCAGCTCGTCCACTGTAGTCAGACTCGAGCACTTGCTCAGGCAATTGAATATGCTCATGAACATCTTATCGACGGCGAGCGCGATGTAGTTGAGATTTGTGCCGCCATCGCAGCGAAGGTAGACGAGGAGGGACTCGGCATCCTGGCACCCGGCCATCGGCATCCCGACGTAGCTCAATTTCGGCACTTTGAGTTGGCAGCAGCACTCAATCGCCTGCGTTCGCTGCAGATCGCATCTGAACCTGGAGTTTCCGATTGATTCATGTCGAACACGTAACACGAACCTATGGTCGCCTGATGGCGGTCGATGATGTCAGTTTTTCGGTGAGGCCGAATGAGATTGTCGGTTTCGTCGGGCCCAATGGAGCGGGCAAATCGACGATGCTTAAGATGCTTTCCACCTATCTGGAGCCCACTAGCGGGACGATTCGAGTGGGAAATGCCAACATTGATACCGATCCCGTCGCCGTGCGCCAACAGATTGGCTACCTGCCAGGAGACACACCGCTGTATGGTGATATGGTGGTCATGGACTGGTTGCGCTTCGTCGCCGGCGCCCATTCGCTGACAGGCGAGGCGCTCGGTGCAGCCGTGACGCAAGTGGTCGATACGTGTGGCGTCGGGCCTGTCATCGACAAACGCATCCATCAATGCTCCACCGGGTTCCGCCAACGTGTGGGTCTCGCCTCTGCGCTCATCCACGATCCCCCCGTACTGCTTCTCGATGAACCCACACACGGGTTTGATCCCCTGCAGGTGATGGCCTTCCGCGATTTGCTGCACCAACTCAAGCAGGATCGCGCCATTCTGTTTTCAACCCATATCATCGCCGATGTGGAAGCCGTCAGTGATCGCGTCCTGATCATCGACCATGGGCGTCTGCTCGCGGATGGCACGTTGCCGCACCTATGCGACGAGGCCGGCCTTGCAGACCCCTCGCTGGAGCTATTGTTCGCCCATTTGGTTTCCGAGATCGGAGTTGAAGGTGTCTGACGACACACCCAGACCACGATTGGGGTGGATAGATGCCATCCGCCTGGTAACCAAGCGGGAACTGTGTGCGTATTTCGATTCACCCATCGCCTACATCTACGCCGCGGTGTTTCTCGCACTGTCATCGAGTGCTTTCATGAATGCATTTTTCCTGGAAGCCGTCGTTGACATGTCTTCCTGGTTTGAGCGGCTCCCCTATCTACTCATCGTTTTTGTTCCCGCCATGACGATGCGCAGTTGGGCAGAGGAGCACGCACAAGGCACGATCGAGATTCTGCTCACACTACCGCTGCGCTCAGCGCAGATTGTGGTGGGCAAGTATCTGGCAGCCCTCGCGTTCTACGCCATGGTCATCGCCGGCTCGTTGCCCATCGTTGTCATGCTGGTCCGCCTGGGCCCTGCTGACATCGGCACGATCGTTGCCGGCTATCTGGGCGCGCTGTGGCTTGGCGCCTTCTTTCTCGCCTTCGGGCAATTCGTCTCCTCGCTTACGCACAATCAGATTGTCGCCTTTGTACTGGCAGCACTGCTTGCGAGCCTGTTCACCTTTAGTGGACATCCACAGGTCGTGGAGATCATCGATGGCCTGGCACCAGAATGGCAGCTCGGATCCTGGTTGGCGACATCCGTGTCCGTGCTTCCCCAGTACGAGAGCTTTGTCCGCGGCATCGTGGGCCTGGGTGCGCTGGTCTACTTCACCTCGATGATCGGGCTGTTCCTGTGGCTCACGCAGATCGGATTGGGACGGATCCGACGCTAGTGAGACGATTCTTCGCCCTGCAGGCACTGGTCGCGTTCTTCCTCGTGATTGCGATCGTGGCGTATGCAACGCGCGTGACACAGACTCTGATACCGGGGGTCCTGTTCGATCCGGGCGCCCGCCACGCATCTACTCTTTCACACGAGATGCGAAGCTGGGTACAGAACCAGCGCGTCCCCCTGACAGCCACCCTATTTCTGTCTGCTGACGAGCAAATGCCCACGCATCTCAAGCAGGTGGGCCCCGTCACCCGCCAGTTTCTGGCGGCCTTGAAAGATGCCGTCGGAGCGAGCATGCAGGTCCGTATCATCGATCCGGATCGCAGTGGTGCACAGGGCGCCGCGTATGCCGCTTCAGCGCGTGTCTCACCGATCCGCGTGCGGCAGGTGGTCGAGGACCAGAACTCGGAGACGACGATCTGGTCTTCCTTGGTGCTTTCCCGCCCTGGCCATGCAGACGTCCTGATGCAGGGCATTGAGGCCGAACACCTGCCTCATTTACAACAGTGGGTTCTGTCGCATCTGCTATCGACGACGCGGTCACCACGATTTGCCGTGGATCTTCCTAAAGGGTACCAGCAACTGGCCGCCCACCTCGCCCAGCACGGTCCAGTATACGATGCCTCTTTTACAGACAGTGCCATGCTGCCACCGGATGCCGATCTGTTCGTGTGGGTGCAACCTTCGCAGGTGACGGACGCACACATCGCCAGACTGCGCTCATTCCTCGCCAGTGGTCGCAGTGTCGTGTTGGCGGGCAGTCCCTATGCGATTGTACACGAGGACACGACACGCTTTCACGCGGTCGACAATGGACCCGCCTGGGCCAATCTGCTGCGTGCGTTTGGCTTGTTTCCAGTGCCTGATCTGCTCATGGATCGCAATGACGGACCCGTGCGGGTAACGATGGCAGGGGGCGAAAAGGTTGAGATTCGTGCCCCCTACCACTTGCGAAATCTTCCCGCTTTCCGCGACTTCCGTCCCCTCTCCGTGCAAGCCAGGGGCGGATTGGCCTTCGCCGGGGCCGGCGCACTGCAGATCGACACAGAACGCCTGCAAGGAGACGGTTGGCAAGCTCATGTGGCGGCCACGACGACCCAGTTCGCTACGGTAAACGAGATCCCAATGGGATCGACACCCATCGACTCACTGTCACAGGATCTGCGAGTCCCAAAGCAAAATCTGATGGTCCTGCTCACCTCTCACGATCCATGGGCGGGGCAGATGCTCGTCCTCTCAGCGCCTACGCCCTTTGCTGATATGTCCCTGTCGCAGCCAGGATACGGTCACGGTGTATTTGTCCGTGACCTGGTCCGGGCCCTGGCCAACGACGATCGACTCGTACAGATCGACGTTCACCGTCAGGCGGCCCAGGCCATCGCCCCAACGAGTTCGGGTGAGCGCTTCTTATGGCGATTGTTGGTTATCGCCGGGGTGCCTGCTGTCTGGCTTTGGGTGGCCTTGCGACGGCTGCGAAAACAGGGGGAGGTCCAGTTCCACCTGCCGCGCATGAACACATCGCAGCTGGCACCTGCGCTGTTGCTTGTGCTCGCGTGGTTTGCCGCGTCCCCTTTGAATCATTGGCGCATCGATCTGACAGCAGACAACCGCCATTCGCTGACCGAGGCGGCGATCGAGGCCCTGGAATCGATCCCTGAACTCCAACTCGATCTGATCCTGTCATCGGCGGCGAATCTGCCCCCAAGACTGAAACGTGTCATTGCGCAACTTCAGAACGCGCTGGCGACGGCTGACGTCGAGTTGACAGTTCACACTCTCGACGGGACGTCATCGCAGGCACAGCAGTGGACGGCTGCCGGCATCAGACCCTTCGCCGTGCAGCGTGTCGCGCACGATACGAGCCGCGTTGCCCGTGTTATCTCTGGTCTGTCCCTGAAAAATGGTCAGCGACAGACTGTTATACCTCGTCTCGACGAACAGACGATTCCCCATCTCGATTTTCTCCTGGTCTCTGCTCTAGAGAGATTGCAGCAAGGTCACCGACCAAAGCTCACGGTCGTATCGGATCTGCCACGATTGTCGCCGGCAGAGGCACTGGAAGATTTTCAGAAGAAGGGCTTGAGCGCTCCCCGCGGCGTCGACGTGTATTCTCAGGCCAAGCAAATGCTTGAGGATTATGGCTACCAGATACAGCATGTGTCTTTGCGCGAACCACAGTTCCCCGCAGACAGTGACGCCGTATTGTGGTTTCAGCCACGCCGCGATGCGAGTTCCATTACGGCATCATTCAGTCAACATCTAGCTCAGGGTGGTCGAGCCGTGGTGGCTTTGCAGCACTACAACATCCAGCAGCGACAGTATCGTGGTGCCGGATTCGCCACGGTGCATTGGCCGCAACCGCAGTTTCAGAATCTGCAGCGTTATCTGGAGATCATCGGTATCGATCAGCCCCGAGAAGTGTTGATGGATCGATCTCAACATGCGCTGCAGTTGGACACGCAAGTCAACCGCAGCGCGACGCGCGAGTACAATGCGCAGCAGGTCGCTTTGCCCTTCCTGTTGCGAGTTGTCGCAAAGCAACAAGCATCGGGCGATCAGTTAACGCGAAGACTGGGTGACCTACTGTTCATCTGGGGCAATCGCTTTCATGTGACCGATGCTATGAGAGGACTTCAGGTCGACACCCTGGTGACAACCTCCGATCACGCCTGGGCCTACGATTGGCGCGGTGGATGGCTCCCACCAGAGTCGTTTGAACCCGCTTCCTATCTGCCAGGTGCCCAGCCCCTGGTTGTCCGCCTGCGAGGTCGTTTTCCCGCAGTTCGTGCCGCCCGCGACAGCAGCGGCGCACGGGTGTTTGAGACGACGGCAACGACACAGTCCGAGGGACAACTGGTCTTGATCGGTTCCTCAGAAATGTTCAAGGATCCCCATCTGCGCCGGCCTCCCTTTGCTCATGATCAGCTGTTACTCAACGCCGTCGCTGATGCCGTGTATGATGATGACCTGTTGCGCTTGCAGGCTCGCACGGGGGGCACCCATCGTGGCTTTCAACCACCGGATCAGGCAGATCGAACCGCCTGGCGCCTCGCCGTCACAGGTTTGGGACCAGGGCTCTTCGGATTGCTGGGACTGTGGCGTTGGGGACGAAGGCGCTGGCAATGAAGCGATCCTTGCTCCTGATGGCGATCGTGCTGAGTGTACTTGTGCTGTCCGATCATTGGCTGCGCCAAGGCCAGTTGGACGAGCTTGATCGTCATGGGGTCTTGCGACCACTGCTGGCAGTGGACCCGGAGATGGTCCCGGATCGTGTCCATCAGATGGTCCTCAGCCTTGGGACAGGTCAGACCTTCACCTACGTACGTGAAGGTGAGTTGTGGAGATTTCCCGAATATCACAACGCCCTGGCCCACAGTGACCGGATCGAAGGTCTGCTGAGGCTGAGCCTCGGATCTGTTGGTACGTTCAGATCGATCGTTCAGGGCGGTGAGATTGCCGAGCCGCCGCAACTGAGCATGCAGGTAGACCTGTATGATCGCGGCAAGCAAATTCTTACCAAACTGCAGTTCGCCGGCCCCATCTCTGGCGCCGGTGGTTCACACAATTTGGCTCGAGTGGTGGGAAGTGATAGTGTGCTGACCCTGCACGCAAACCCGATTCGCGTGGTCGGCCGAGGCCGTCCGCCTCTACTCGATCCTCATCTGTTGCCACGATCTTTGCCACGCGGAACATTGACCAGGGTGGAGATGGAGTCAGAGCAAGGATCATGGAGTCTGCAGAGAGTTCTGGCCCCCCGAACAGCAGGCGGCCCTCCTATGCCGATGGAGGAGAGCCAGCGATATCGTTGGGTGGCCCACCACGGGGGACGCGTTGATACGTGCCACAGCAGCAGTGTTTTCGCCTATCTCGATTTTCTCAATCGCCTCCCCGTGGATGAGCTGACGACGACAGACCTGCCAACCCATGCGGCCACTCGATTGCGTCTCATCGACGAAGAGGGCGTCGTCGATGAGCTTGTCATCTCCGGCGATCAGGGTGATGGATCTGTCGCCATACACAACCAGCGTGCACGAATTGTTGGTCTCGTACCATCGAGTCGCGCCACGTGGATCATACCTCCAGTGCAGGTATTAATCGACTCACTGCCACAAGCTTCACCTTTTGCTCAAGCCCTGCAATCCACTTCGGGAGCTACACCGTGATCATCGACGTCCACAGCCATACGTGGGAATATCCCCAACACTTCAACGACGACTTTCGCCAGCAGGCTTCGCGGGCCAAAGGCGGTTCCGAGTTCGACCTGACGGTAACCCTCGACGCCTATCGGTCTACCGGCGGCAGCAAGGCAGATCGAACGATCGTGTTCGGCGGCAAGGCCAAACTATCAGGACTCTGGGTCGATGACGAGTACGTGGCCCAGTATGTCGCCGCAGATCCGGATCACCTGATCGGATTCCTCAGTGTTGATCCAACGCAGGATGGCTGGCAGAAGGAGATGGAAGTTGGACACCAGGAGCTTGGCATGCGTGGCATCAAGCTCCTGTCGATGTATGCAGGCTTCTATCCGAGTGACGAACGACTCGATCCACTCTGGCAGTATGCCACAGACCATCAGTTGCCCGTGCTACTGCATACGGGAACCACCTTTATCGCTCAGGCTCCCCTCGACTGTACTCTGCCACGACACCTCGATTCGGTTGCCACCCGCTTTCCCGATGTACGCATCATCATGGCCCACCTGAGCCATCCATACGAAGGTGAATGTGTCGTCGTCATCCGCAAACACCCCAATGTTTACACCGACGTCTCCGCCCTGCACTACCGTCCCTTTCAGCTGTATCACAGTCTGATGCTGGTGCAGGAATACGGTGTTTGGGATAAGCTGCTATTTGGCACAGACTACCCCTTTACGACGGTCGATGCCTCCATCGATGGGCTCTTCGCGCTGAATCGCATGCTGGATGGTACAGCGCTACCACGCCTCGATGAGACCCAGATACGGGCCGTCATCGAGCGTGATGCATTGGATCTGCTGCGCTTATAATTCGGTAGGCTTTCCAGTGGAGGAGACGGGGTCGGCAGCCGGCGTCGTGTGCGCCATGGCCGCATCCGGCTCTGTGCCGACGAACAGTCCCTGTACGAAAACAGCGAAGTCTTCCGTAAGTGAATACAGGACGGGAACCAGCACGAGGGTCAGGAATGTCGCGAAGACAATTCCGGCAATGACGGCGACCGCCATCGGACCCCACCAGGCGGCATCTTCGCCACCCCAGAACAGATTGGGCTCGAGACTCCCATAGAGACCGAAGAAGTCGAAGTTGAGGCCGATCGCCAGTGGCACCAGTCCGAGGGCCGTCGTCACCGCCGTAAGAATCACGGGGCGCAATCGCGTCCGTCCGCCCTTCACCAACGCATCGTGCCGACTCAATCCATCACGTCGTCGCAACACGTCGATATAGTCGGTCAGAACGATGGCGTTGTTGACGACGATCCCCGCCAGAGAAATGATCCCCACCCCCGTCATGATGATACCGAAGGGCATCTGAAAGATCATCAGGCCGATCAAGACGCCACCGATGGAGAGGATGACGGACGTGAGAATGATGATTGGCTTGATGATTGAGTTGAACTGGGTTACCAGGATGAAGGCGATAAAAGCGAGGGCCGCAAGAAATGCATTGGTCAGGAATGCTTCTGTCTCGGCCTGATCCTGCGACTGTCCCGTATAACGAACAGTGTATCCCGGGGGCAGTTCATCAGCAACAAATCCATCCAGCGTGGCCTTCACTTCAGCCAGCGCCGCGTTCGTGTTGATTCTCGCCTTTACCTCTGAGCTGATCGTGGCGACACGGTCCATGTCCTTGCGTTGGATCGAACCAAGACCTTCTCCGACGCGCCAATCTGCCACCGCAACCAGCGGGATCTGATCACCCGACTCATTGTTGATGGTGAGATCGCGCAGGGACTCGAGATCTTGCCGCCATGGTTCGGCAAGACGGACGATGACGTCGTATTCGTCATTTCCTGTCCGATACTGGGTAGCCTCCGTGCCCTGAATGGCGGTTCGCACCATGCCCGCCACTTTTGTCGTGGACAGACCATACATCGCCGCCCGTTCACGATCGACGAAGACGGACAACTCCGGTCTTGCTTCGTCCAGATTGCTTTCCAAGCCTGTCAGTTGTGAGTGGACGGTGGCATTTCTCAGGATCTGCAGCACGCGATCAGACAACTGCTTGAGCATATCAGCATCCTGGCCAACAATCTCGATATTGACGGGTGGTCCAGAGGGTGGCCCTTCCTGGGGTTTGTCGACGGAAATCTCCGCTCCCGCAATATTCCGACCTATGAGTTCCTGCATGCGTGCCAGCGTCTCGGAACTGTCGAAGACACGGTCCTTGTAGTCGATGAAACTCACCATCACCCGGCCCCGATTTGGGCCCGAGGCTCCACCCATCAACATGTTGCCACTACCACCACCGACGGTGGCCACCGAGGACTCCGCATCGGCGTAGCCTTCGATCGCCAGGGTCTGCTCCTCCAACTCACGCATGATACTGTCGGTGAACTCGACGCGTGTGCCAACGGGCGTTTCAACGTCAACCCAGGCTTGTCGTGGCGGAATATCTTCGGGAAACAACTCGATACCGTTATTGAATTGGCCGAAGGCAACGATCGTGACCACGAGGATGGCAACATTCCCACCCAGTGTGATCAACCGATGACGCAGCGACCATTCAAGAATCCGCTCGTAGCTGTCGGTGATCGACGGCAGCACCTGGCTCTGGAAGCGCGACGCGATTTTACCCAGGATGAAATGATGAATGACGAAGAGAATGACACCCGTCGCCGCCAGCAGCCCGAGCGTGAGTGGGTTGGCACTGGCCGTGACTAGCAAAAACAGGACAGCCGCGATCGACAGGATATAACGCCCCTTGCGTGGCATCGGTGGTGCCGGATCCCCCTCGAGTCGTAGATAACGAGCACACAGAACGGGGACGATGACGAGGGCGACGAAGAGCGAACTGGACAAGGTCACGATCAAGGTCATGGGCAAATAACTCATGAACTCGCCAATGATCCCGGGCCAGAAGAGCATGGGGGCGAAGGCGGCCAGTGTCGTTGCCGTCGCAGCAATGACGGGTACGGCGACTTCACCCGTCGCTTTGCGTGCCGCGACGGTCCGATCCCACCCCTCTTCGACATAGCGATAGGTGTTTTCCACGACGACGATGGCATTGTCGACGAGCATACCCAGAGCCAGGATCAACGAGAACAAGACGACCATGTTCATCGTCACGCCGAGCAGACCCAGCACAAGAAAGGAGAGCAACATGGACGTGGGAATGGCGATGCCGACGAAGAAGGACGTCCGCAGACCAAGGAAAAACAGCAGCACCGCCACGATCAAAACCAGGCCGGAGACGATGTTGTTCTCTAGGCTGCTGACCATCATGCGGATATCCTTCGACATGTCGGATGTGATCTTCACATCCGTCGAGGGAGGATAGAGTGGCCCCATCTCTTCGATGGCCAAACGCACAGCTTCTGCTGTCTCGATGATGTTCTCACCGGAGCGCTTGATGATATCGAGAGTGACCACCGATCGTTGGTCGAGTCGTGCGAAGCTTTCAAGTTCCGCAAAGCCGAAGTCGACGCTTGCCACATCGCGAACATAGATCGGCCCGCCATCACGGGTCACAATGACGAGGTCCTTGATTTGCAGGGGATCGTCGATTTCACCATCGACACGCACGAGGAATTTCAGCTGCCCCACATCGATAGAGCCACCGGGAATGTTGACATTTTCATCGCGGATGGCATCCACAACATCATCGAGAGAGATTCCGTAGTACTGGAGTCGTGGCAGAGACACATCAACTTTGACCTCCCGTTCACGCCCCCCACGCAGATCGACACGCAACACCGTAGGGATCTGCTCGAGCCGATCTTCCAGCTCTTCACCCAATTCCTTCAGTCGAACCAGACCGTAGTCACCAGACAGGTTGACCTGCATGATGGGGACTTGCTGAAAGTCGAATTCGAAGATCGCCGGGTCCTCCGCGTCCTCCGGCAGTTCAGGCTTGGCCAGGTCAACTTTTTCCCGTACGCGTTCGAGTGCGTCTTCCATATCTACAGATGTGGAAAACTCCGCGACGATGCTGGAGTAACCTTCGACAGAGGTCGATGTAAGTTGTTCCAGATCGGGGACCGTGTTGAGCTCCTGCTCCAGGACACGCGTTACCAGAGACTCGATATCACCAGGGGCCACACCCGGATAGATCGTGTTCACCTCGATCATCGGGATTTCGATTTCTGGGAACGACTCCTTTGGAATGCTGCGATAGGCCAGGGACCCGGCGAGCATCACGATGAGGAAGAGGATGAGAACGGCCGTGCCATGATTGACAGCCCAAGTGGTGATCCCCAGCTCTTTGTAGGCTTGGGCCCCATCTACGCCGTGAGTCGGTGAGCCACTTGCGTGAGATCCACCACGACCATCGCCATTGGAGGACATATCTGAGGACCCGCTTATGGGGCACTCACAATTCGCAAATGGTCACCGTTGGCAACCTGCGTCTGCCCCAGCACGATGAGACGATCCTGGTCCTTCAGTCCGGAAACCACGACCACCTCGTCCTGGGCAGAAGGGCCGAGAGTGAGGGCACGAACCTCGGCGATCGCGGCATCACCCTTCACATCTACGGCAACAAATGCACTAAATCCACTCTCGGTACGCACCAATGCCTGACGGGGTACTACGACTGCCTGTTCCAGATGCCGACGTTCGAGAATCACATCAGCGATCATCTCCGGCTTGACGAACTCCGTCGACGCATCCAGAGCCAGTTCGATGGGGAACGTGCGATTGCTGGCGTGCACGGAGGCACCGACAAACTCGACGCTGCCGTGACTGGTATCGCCGAGGGCGTCGAAGAGAATGACCGCCCGCGCTCCCAGCTGCACATCGGCTGCGTAACGCTCGGGCACCCCTGCGGCGACTTTCAGTGGTGAGAGATCCACAACCATCGCCACACCCGAACCCGGGGCGACAACAGACCCTACCTCCACAAGGCGCGCGTCCAACACACCGTCGAAAGGTGCCCTGATCGTGGTATTCGCCAGACGCGCTTTGACCAGAGTCAGACGCGCTTTGGCCTGTGCCGCATTGTAGCGTTTCTTCAGATACTCGTTCTCCGTACCGATTCCGTCATCGTCGTAGAGACGACGCGTTCGGTCCCAGAGCTGCTGCGCCAGCGACATCTGCGCCTGCGCTTCGTCCCGTTGGGCACGCAACAGTTCATCATCGAGTTCGACGATCGACTGACCCGCCCGAACCGATGCTCCCTTGTCGACGAGGACCCGTTGCACGATGCCACCCTCTTCGGCGGCAACCATCACACGACGATCGGCAATGACGGTGCCCGTAAGACGAATCACATCTGTGAAGGGGCGCACTTGCAGCCGTTCGACACCGACGTTGATGATACGTCGCGCCTCCTGCGCCGGTGCGTCTGCAGCGACTGCGGCGGCGTCATCACCACATGCGGTGAGCGTCGTCGAGAGCATGGCCGCAGCGACGACGAGTCGGCGGTAGCTCCATAGTCGTGGGGATCGGGACATCGTCATTCCTCCATCCCGTCATCGACGGGGTTCACTCGCCCGAGGGCCAGGTCGAGTTGCGCCTGAGTTGCCAGCAGGTCATGGGCGGCCTGGGCGTGATTGAATTCACTCTGTCGTAGAGCGACTTCCGCGTCAGTCATCTCCAACTGCGAGCCGACACCTCGCCGATAGCGGGCGATGGTAATTTGAAATCCAAGATTCGCCTGGCTCACGGCCAATCGCTGCGCAAGAATCCGTGCCGCGTTCTCGTCTCGTCGGGCGACCAGGTCTCGAATCTCGGCTGCCGCCTGATCCTGCATCAGCTGTGCCCGTGTTTGCGCCTGTCGCAGGACGGCACGCCGCTGATCGACGCGCGCATCCCGCTGTAGCCCGGTGAATAGGGGCAGATTGATGCGAACGCCTGCCAGCTTGCTGGTGGCGCGCGAACGATCGTCACCGAAGAATTTCGGGCCACCATTCTGTTGTGCCTGAACATCCCAGCTACCGAACAACGAAACCGTGGGCAGATACTCGACCTTCTTCAGCTGCACCTCTGTTGCACGCAGATCGATCAGATCCCGCAACTGTCGCAGATCCGAACGCTGGCGCTGGGCCCTGGTGATCAACGCCTGAGTCGAGTCTTGTGTCATGGGGAACCTCTGTGTGGGTCGTGTCGTATCACTCAGAGAGATCGAGGGCTTCAAGCGCAGACGCTGTGGCTCGTCGATGGCCAACTCGATGGCCAGTTGGCGACGCGCCGAAGCCAGTGCATTGCTGGCCTTCAGAAGGTTGGGCTCCAGATTGGCCAACTCGACCTTGAGACGCAGCACATCATAATCTGTCGCCATACCCGCTCGTCGCCGTGCTTCGCTTTCGCCGAGTGCTTGCTGGACGCGCTCGATGGAACGCTGTGTCAGTCGAACCTCCTCGGCTCGTAACAGCAAGTCATAACAGATGAGTCGCACCCGGACGGCTACTTCCTGCGCCCGCCCGCGCACCAACTCTCTTTGCAATTGCTGGAAGCGCTGCGCCGCACCAAGCCCCACCAGCAGAGCAGGGTCAAACAATGCCTGTTCAACACTGACGGAGCTCTGCCAGGAGTTGTCGGCGCCAAATTGGAGCGAAACGAATTCGTCCTCTGCAGCGGTTGGATCGAAGACACGCGCCGGAACGAAGGAAACGGCGGGGGAAATATTGCGCACATAGCTGGCGTTGAACTCGACCTGGGGCAACACACGTCCCCAGACTTCGGACACCTGTTCGTCAGCTTCCTCCATGGCAAGTTCGGCGTCGCGCAGATCGCGATTGTTTTCCAAAGCCATCACGACGGCATCCTTCACGTCGACGATCAGCTCATGCGCCGGATCGGCCTGCGCCGGATCGACCTGCACCGAAAATGGCAGCGCACTCATGAGGCATACTGTCACACGTGCGACGAATCGTAACCCCATCATGTTGTCACAGTCGGTGGGGTGCAGACGGTTGGGGAGTTGTGTCAGCGTGTTCAGTCACCTCAGGCATCGCCGACGAGTAGGCGTCGGTGGCGATCCCCTGCATCACGCGTCCACAGGATGCCCAGTAAGCGGCGCGAAATTGTTCCTCGTCCATTGGGTGGCAACCTCTCAGATAGATGGAAACCATTCCATGGGCGTGACCCCACAGTGTGAGGGAGACCTCGTGTGGATCATGCGCCTGCAGCAACCCCGCCTCCATACATTCTCGCACACGATCGTCGTAGAATTGCGAGAGACTGGCCAGACGCGATTTGATCTGCTCTGGAAACTCTTCGACACCCAAGGCATGAGCGGGAATGAAGAGCATTTCGTAGAGCATCGGATGTTGTAGGGCAAAGTCGAGGTGGCCTTTGCCGGATAAGTAGAGTCGCTCAGCAGCGGTCTGACCGATCAAAGCCTGTGTCAGATAGGAAGTAAACAGCCCGAAAGCCTCCATCACGACGTCTAGCAGGATCTGCTCTTTCGACGCATAGTGACGATACAATGCCGGTGCCGTTACGCCCAGATCACTCGCCAGGCGACGCATGGAAACAGCTTCTGACCCACCCGTCACATACAGTTCACAGGCTCGTTTGAGAATTTCACGCTGGTCCATGTGAACGATGTTAACCGTGGTAGCTGGACACTGTCAACCATATGACTAGGACTTAGTAAACTTTGTTTAGTTCTCCGGGTCCTACGAGGCCAGGATCCCCTCATGGAGCTTCAAAGTATGAAGCCCCATTCCACAGTAGGCGGCGAGCAACGGTTTCATCGAGTTCAAGGAGAGGCAGAAATGGAAATGGCCCTTGGATCATCAGGATCCAAGGGCCATGTGCTTGAGAGAGAGGGCTTTGCTCAGGGCAGTTGGGTCGCACCCATCAGATAGCGATCGACTTCGCGCGCTACGCCGCGACCCTCTTTGAAGGCCCAGACAACGAGGCTCATTCCTCGGCGCACGTCTCCAGCGGCAAAGACCCCGTCAATGCTGGTGGCATAGTCGTTTTCCCCTGCCTTCACATTGGAACGAGGATCGCGTTCAAGCCCAAGTTGCTCAGGAATCGTGTCCTGCGGGCCGAGCCAACCCATGGACAACAGAACCAACTCGGCTGGCCATTCGGTCTCAGTGCCGGGAACCTCGCGGAAGGGACGTCCGTCATCTGCCTTCACCCACTCTACCTGCTGTGTGATCAGGCCCTTCAGATTGCCGGCACCATCATCGAGAAACTTCATCGTACTCAGCAGATACTTACGCGGATCATCACCGAAGATCGCCGCCGCTTCTTCCTGGCCATAGTCGAGCTTGTAGACCTTGGGCCATTCGGGCCATGGATTGCCAGCTGTGCGTTCGGCAGGTGGTTCAGGAATGATGTCGAACTGAAACAGACTCTTGCAGCCATGGCGCAAAGAGGTGGCAACACAGTCGGTTCCTGTGTCCCCTCCACCCAGCACGATGACATTCTTGTCCTTTGCACAGATGTAGTCGCCGTTGGCCAGCTTTGAATCCAAAAGGGACTTCGTATTGGCGTGCAAGAAATCCAGAGCCTGGTGCACACCGTTGAATTCCCGACCAGGGATCGGCAGGTCGCGCGGCTTCAGGGCACCAATACAAAGCACCACGGCATCAAATTCATCGATGAGTGTCTGCGCCTCGATGTCAGCACCTACTTCGGTGTTGGTCACGAAGGCAACACCCTCGGCCTCCATCTGGTCGACTCGACGTTGAATCAGGGACTTGTCCAGCTTCATGTTCGGAATGCCATACATCAGAAGTCCACCAACGCGATCTGAGCGCTCATAGACGGTGACACGATGTCCGGCCTTGTTCAACTGAGCCGCAGCACTCAGGCCAGCAGGACCCGAACCAACAACGGCGACGGTCTTGCCCGTTCGCTTGCTCGGCGGCTGGGGTGTAATCCAACCCTCGTCCCAGGCGCGGTCGACGATGGACACCTCGATATTCTTGATGGTCACCGCCGGTTCGTTCATACCCAGAACACAAGAACCCTCGCAAGGAGCTGGACACACCCGCCCGGTGAATTCAGGGAAATTGTTGGTCTTGTGCAGTCGATCCAGTGCCTCACGCCACTGACCGCGATAGACCAGATCATTCCACTCTGGAATCAGGTTGTTGATCGGACACCCCGAAGCGAAGGGCGAATTTGTCGGCAGCGTCTGGCCCGTGTGGCAAAACGGAATGCCACAGTCCATACATCGCGCGCCCTGATTCTGCAGCGTCTGTGCGTCCAGATGCAGGTGGAATTCGTCATAGTCCTTGATGCGCTCCTGCGGATCACGATCTGCAGGAAGTTGACGGTCGTGCTCCAGAAATCCCGTTGGCTTACCCATTGGCGACATTCTCCATGAACGCTTCCATGACCGCTTCGTCGCCGGTCAATCCCGCTTGCTGGGCCCGATCTACCGCCTCAAGGACACGTCGGTAGTCACGGGGAAAGACTTTGACGAAGCGTTGCGCACTCACGTCCCAATCACTGAGGATCTCTCGACCCAAAGAGGAATCAGTGTACTCCACATGACGATCGATCAGTTCGCGCACCTCGGCGATATCATCCGCATCGCTCAGGGTTAGCAGGTCGACCATCTCCGTATTGCAGTGGCCGGCGAACTCGCCCTTTTCATCAAACACGTAGGCAATTCCACCGGACATACCAGCGGCGAAGTTTCGCCCCGTGGAACCCAACACAACGACGCAACCACCCGTCATGTATTCACAGCCATGGTCGCCGACGGATTCAACAACCGCGCGAGCGCCTGAATTGCGGACACAGAAACGTTCACCCGCCATACCACTGATGTACGCTTCACCACGCGTGGCACCGTAGAGGGAGACGTTGCCGACGATGATCTCCTCACGTGGGACAAAACTCGAACCCGGTGACGGATAGAGAATCAGTTTGCCACCTGACAGCCCTTTGCCGAAGTAATCGTTGGCATCGCCTGCCAACTCCAGCGTCATGCCCGGGGGCACGAAGGCGCCAAAGGACTGACCGGCTGAGCCCGTGAATTTGACCCGCACCGTGTCCGGAGGCAGACCATCAGGACCATAGCGCTTAGTGATCTCTCCACCGGTTACGGTGCCAACGACACGATTCGTATTCACGACAGGCAATTCACCTCTGACCTGCTCACCCCGTTCGATGGCGGGTTCGCACATGGGCAGCAGGTGCTGCACATCTAGCGACTTTTCGATCCCATGATCCTGGCCGACCGAGCAATAACGCCCCACGTCGCCCTCCACTTCAGGTACGTAAAGGATCTTTGACAGATCGATGCCCTTCGCCTTCCAGTGATCGGTTTGGCGTTGGCGCAGGCGATCGGCACGGCCCACCATCTCGTTGATCGTGCGGAAGCCAAGTCGCGCCATGATCTGCCGCAAGTCTTGCGCAATGAACAACATGAAGTTGACGACGTGTTCGGGACCACCCGTGAATTTCTTGCGCAATTTAGGATTCTGTGTCGCCACACCAACGGGACAGGTATCGAGATGGCAGACACGCATCATGATACAACCAAGAGAAACCAGCGCCGTCGTGGCAAAGCCAAATTCCTCGGCACCGAGCAAAGCGGCGATCGCCACGTCCTTGCCCGTCTTGAGCTGACCATCCGTCTCGACGACGATTCGATCGCGTAGATGATTCAGGACCAGGGTCTGATGTGTGTCCGCCAGACCTAGTTCCCACGGTAGACCCGCGTGTTTGATACTTGTCTGCGGTGAGGCACCGGTGCCACCATCGTGTCCACTGATGAGCACGACATCCGCCTTGCCCTTGGCTACTCCTGCTGCCACGGTGCCGACGCCCACTTCTGAGACGAGCTTCACATTGATCCGCGCATCACGATTCGAATTCTTCAGGTCGTGTACGAGTTCCGCCAGATCCTCGATTGAGTAGATGTCGTGATGCGGCGGCGGTGAAATCAGCCCCACACCAGGTGTCGATTGGCGCACGTCAGCGATCCAGGGATAGACCTTGCTACCCGGTAACTCTCCGCCTTCGCCCGGCTTGGCTCCCTGCGCCATCTTGATCTGCAATTCCTTCGCATGAACCAGATAGTTGCTGGTGACACCGAAGCGGCCTGATGCAACTTGCTTGATCGCACTGTTCTTGGAATCACCATTCGGCTCGAGCGTGTAGCGCGCCGGATCCTCACCGCCCTCGCCCGTATTTGAACGACCCCCCAGCCGATTCATGGCGATGGCCAGAGTCTCGTGCGCCTCCTGCGAGATCGAACCATAGGACATGGCGCCACTCTTGAAGCGGCGTGTGATCTGCTCGATGGACTCGACTTCCTCAATGGGAATACTCTGTGACTCGTCCTCGTCGAAATCGAGCAGGCCACGAAGTGTTGCCATCTTCTGCGTTTGATCGTTGATCAGATCCGCATACTCACGATAGGCATCGGCATCCTCTGTACGCACCGCCTTCTGCAGCAAATGCACCGTCTTGGGATTAAACAGGTGGTGCTCGCCATTTTGGCGCCACTGGTAGTCACCTGCCACATCAAGGGTGCGACCATCGGCCTGGACCGGCGGAAAGGCCACATCGTGCCGACGCTTCGCTTCTTCAGCCATCACGGCCAGATCGATGCCCTCGACCCGCGAATCTGTCCAGGTGAAGAATTCGTCGATCACTTCTTGCTTGATACCCACAGCTTCGAAGATCTGTGCGCCGCGATAGGAGTTGAAGGTGGAGATTCCCATTTTCGACATCACCTTCACGACACCTTTGACGACAGCCTTGTTGTAGTTGCTCACGGCTGTGTCCAGATCGATGTCGGTGAGCATCCGCTCACTGATCATATCGCCCAAGGATTCGTAGACCATGTAGGGATTGATCGCACTGATACCATACCCCAACAACAGGCAGAAGTGATGGACTTCTCTTGGTTCACCCGATTCGACGACGAGACCCGCCTTGCCTCGACGGCCGTTGCGGATCAGATAATGGTGCAATCCGGCACTGGCGAGCAGGGCCGGGATCGGTGCCTGTTGCTCGCTGATGTCACGATCTGACAGCACCAGAACATTGGCGCCATCATCAATCGCCACGTCGGCGGCGGCGAACAGCTTGTCGAGCCCCTCGCGCAATCCATCGGCGCGATCGAAGTCGAAGAGCATTGGCA